>Ga0118677_10001505_pt1 | contig 49090 bp, 41 predicted proteins | sample AliMusrvi5mmetaG_FD_86154 | JGI IMG/M metagenome (GOLD analysis project Ga0118677, IMG submission 86154) | reverse complement strand
TAGTGTAGCGAGGGGGAATGCTGGTGATTGATCCATCGGTAATCCTCCATTGGTTATAAGAAGGGTACCGATTGTAGCAGATCACTTTTATGGTGTCATGGCAGGCTTGCCGAAAAGACACTTTTTATCAGTTTTGTACAACCCCTGTACAAGCTTACATCTGTTAATGACCTGCCATCATAGCAGCGACATCTTCTTCAGGGGTGGTGATCGCTTTGATATTGAATTTTTCGATCAAGGTTTTACCGACATTGGGGGAGAGAAATCCAGGGAGGGTCGGACCCAGCCGAATTCCCTTTACTCCTAAAGAAAGGAGAGCCAGCAGAACAAGGACTGCTTTCTGCTCATACCAGGCGATATCGAAAGAAAGCGGCAGGTCGTTGATATCCTTGAGGCCGAAGGCCTTTTGCAGTTCCATGGCGATCACAGCCAGGGAATAGGAATCATTACATTGACCGGCGTCGAGGATCCGGGGGATGCCGCCGATATCCCCTAGTTGAAGCTTCAGATACTTATACTTGGCGCATCCAGCCGTGAGGATGACGGCATCTTTGGGCAGCAACTCGGCCACCTTCGTATAGTAGTCGCGAGTCTTATGGCGGCCGTCGCAACCTGCCATGACGACAAAGCGTTTGATGGCTCCCGATTTTACCGCCTCAATAATCTTGTCTTTCAGTTCCAGCACCTGACTGTGGCCGAATCCGCCGACAATGGAGCCCTGTTCGATCTGCTCGGGAGGTTTGCAGGTCTTGGCCTTCTCTATAATCTGTGAGAAGTCTTTTGACTTCCCGTCCGCACGGTCAGGGATATGAACACAGCCCTCGAAACCGACTGCCCCGGTGGTAAAGATCCTGTCCATGTGTTCCTGCTTGGGAGGAACTATACAGTTCGAGGTAAAGAGGATCGGGCCGTGAAAGGATTCAAGCTCCGTTTTCTGCATCCACCAGGCATTGCCGTAGTTGCCGATCAGGTGTTTATATTGGTGCAATTTTGGATAATAATTGGCCGGCAGCATCTCACTGTGTGTGTAGATATCGATCCCCTGGTCTTTGGTTTGCTCCAGGAGGTCGTGCAGATCAACCAGATCGTGGCCGGTGACAAGGATTCCTGGATTTTTGCCGACCCCGAGATTGACGATAGTGATCTTCGGGACGCCATAGCCGTCGGCATTGGCATTGTCGAGCAGCGCCATGGTCTCGACGCCCATTTGCCCGGTCTTCAGGACCATGGTCAGAAGATCGTCCTGGGTAAGCGTAGGATCGACCAGGGCGTTGAGTCCCTCCATCAGAAACTCGAAGATCTTCCGGCTGTGTTTTTTTAATTGATAGGCATGTTCAGCATAGGCCGACATACCCTTCAGGCCATACTGGATGGTGGCCTTGAGTGAACGCTCATCTTCATCGACTATCTCCAGCCAGCCGCCGGCCCCGCTTGCAGCCTTGGCTAGGATCTCCGCTTCGTCTTTGCAGGTAAAGGTTGCACATGCGGGAACGTCTGCGGTAAAGGCCTTCCCCTGCGCCTTCTGATATGCCTCAAGAACCTGTCCCTTCAGGCGCTCACGAAGGACGAGGCCCTGTTTGATGAAGTTTATGAAATCGCTTCGGCTGAAGTTGGCGTTGGTTATGGTTGAGAAAAGGCCCTTGGTAATGAAGAAACCAATCGCTTCATCATAGATATCAAACTCCTTCCCCTTGACGCCCCAGACCGAAATCCCTTTCAGCGTCCAGATGAAAAGATCCTGCAGGTTGGCCACTTCTTCCTTTTTACCGCAGACACCCTGGATGGTACAGCCGGTGTTTTTAGCGGTTTCCTGGCATTGATGGCAGAACATGGACATGGACATTCTCCTTGGTTTTTATAAACTAGGTTGTACAAATGTTGGGTTTACCACAACCAAAGTGCGTACAAAACAGGTAATATCTGCAATATTCTGATCGGTTAGAACCCCGTCCCAAGACGGCATATGAGGGGAAAGACTAAGACTGGCACCTCCCTCTTTGATGACACGTTTTATGGTAGTATCGGACAGGGGTATCATAAATCTTCCGTCACTAAGTTTCGGGGGGGGAGGTGTCAAACTGTATGAGTTGAAACCGTCAGAGTTCCCGGTTTCACCATGGCATGTGGCACAATAGTAGTGATACAGCGCTTTGCCATTTTTCAGGTTGCGCGCCAACCCGGTTTCATTATTTGGGGGCAGGACAAATTTTTTTCTGGACACAACGCCTGAGGTATCGGAATACGCTGGGTCCATACCGGTCGAGAACATCAAACCGGATTCCAACAGAAATACTAAGATGATGATCACAAGTGTGGGGGAGGATCTTGGCATCACTTCTCCTCCTTATGACTTATGATGAAGGCGGTTAATGCCGTTATTTCCGGTTTTGAGAAGTGATAAACCGGTTCAACTGACTGTGTTACAAATGCCTTCGGATCGTGCAAATAGAATTCGACAAATTGGGTGAGAAGCCGTTTGCCGCTGTCGGTCAGGTCCGGCGCAATCGCTCCACCTTTGAGATTGATGGTGTGACACGCATCACAATTATTCTTATAGTAAAGATCGCTTCCAACCTGGATGATTTCCTGTTGGTTATGAGGCATATTCATTGCCTCTCCCACAGCCAAGTCTTCAACCCGGTTATCAACCAGAGTGCTGTGAAAATAGTTGTACAAAGCCTCAATTTCCGCGTCGGTCATTTTAAATCGGGGCATGCGCTCCACAAGAAGAGGCCGAAGGGCAGACGGGTTTTTCATATACCTGAACAGCCAATCCTTTTGAACGCGACTCCCTTCCCATGTTAATTCCGGCGCCATAGTGCCGCCGTTTCCGTAAATCTTGTGGCACACGAGACACCGGAATTTGTCTATAATCATACCAACTTCTCCCTGGGGAGAATATGTACTCGGCGCCTGTTCGAAGGGGTGCTTGTAGGTATTAGGCACTCGGAGTTCACCTTTCAGACTTAGCAGATAGGTAGTGACCGCTATGGCCTTATCGGGTTCATTGGAAAAATAAGGCATCTTGAGATCAACTTTGTACAATCGGGGGTCCAACATTTTATTATATAGCCAATTGGGAACGGTCTGGTCCTTCGGGGGTAGATCGACACTCCCGAATTCAAAGTGACTGATGTGGGTGTTTCCAATACTCGTCAGGTCAGGCCCGATTTCGCCCTCATCTTTTATTCCGCTTATTTTCCCGTGGCAACCGATACAGCCATACTCCTGAACCAGTTTCCGTCCAGCAACGGCATCCGCCTTATTCACAAGTGTGTTCTGCTGGGCAGTCTGTTGATCTGTCAAATCAAAATCGATGTATTCTTGATCTATAAAGGTCGCCACATCTAGAGCTTCGGAATCAGTAAAACCATAAATCGGCATTTGGGTTTCCGGCCAGAGCTTATGCGGATTGGTTATGGTCTGGAGGAGCCTTTCAGGCAACAATTTAGTAGCAACCTTGCCCAGATCGGGTCCAATAATGCCGCCGACTCCGCCTACGGTATGGCAGCTTAGGCATCGCGATTCATTGAAAATCCTTTTTCCGTTCTCATATGAACCGGTTAATTCCAATTGTTGCGTAAGCCCATCCTTCGTGAGGAAAAAGGCAATATTGGCTGCCTGTGACTCAGAAAACGTATAATCCGGCATATGGGTATGAGGAAGATAGGCTCTTGGGGCAAGAATCCAACGAAACAGCCAGTCGGTCTTGACCCGGGCACCCATGATATTGAGTGGTGGTCCGACCTGTGTCCTTTTCTGCCCCTCTACTTTATGACAGCCCAAGCACCCGTCTTCATTAAAAAGAGACTTCCCGTGGGTGTATTCCGGCATCTTATTCGTTGGAAGTACACCGTGGCACTGGGGGCATGAATTTTCTATGAAGCTGGAATGGTAAAGTGCATCGTTCCAGTTTTCAACCGGTCCGTGTGCGGCTGCAAGGGTCACGGCTCTACCTTGGCCGGCATGACAGACCGTGCACCCGAATTTTCCAAAATCATGTGTCATGAAGTCCGGATGCGTCTTAAAAGGCTCCTTGGCGTCTATAAAGCGAGGGTCGCTGACACCCAGATGACAGGTCTCACAGCGGTCCGCACGGTTTAGTGCCTTGATCCAGCGCTGCCGGACACCATAGTTGAATTGCACCGACTTTGCGTCCGGATTGGCCTTTTGAACCAACATCGCCTTGAACTGTTTCTGGTATTCCAGATAAGGAGGGTGATACTCTTTCCAGATCTGACCGGCAAAAAGAAGTATAACTACTAGGACCAAGGGGCCGAAAATCCACTGAAATATGTCTCTCATCTTTTCCTCAGTCACACCAGAGAACTCGGCTTAATTTACCGACCAGTGTTGCCATGGCCAATAAAATATCCAGCCAGGCCCACGCATAAATTCGCCAACGATGATTAGGCCGATAAAAATGGTAACGGCTGCAGTAAACAGGACGTTCGACAAGCGGCGGCTAGGATGGAACCAAACGCCGATGCCTTCACGACCATGATCAAAATAGGGAATTACGGCAACGGCCACGATGGCGAGAAGGGGAGCAACAATTCCGGTCCAGAACGGTGCCCCCCAGGACAAAACCTCCTGAAGTCCAACAAAGAACCATGGGGCTTTCACCGGGTCAGGAGTAACCATCGGATTAGCTTGTTCTTCAAGCGGCGCATTGAAGAGAATCGAAAAAACAAGCACAAACAAGAGTACTAGGAGAAACTTGCTTGTTTCTCTTGTGAGGATATATCTCCACGTCACAGAGGGTTGTTCCAACTGATTAGGGGATTCTGTATGATCTTCGCCGGCGAAGGTCAGAGTAATGTGATCGTCTTTCCAAATCCGCCAGAAATGTACCGCCATGAGCATGCTCATAAGAAGAGGCAGAAGTTTTACATGCATCACAAAGGAACGGGTTAACGTATTTTGTCCAACCTCTGTCCCGCCAAGGACCAGATATTGAAGTTTTGATCCGATACCAGGGATGGCCTCCAGGATTTGAGACATGATCGTCAATCCCCAGTATGATTTTTGATCCCAGGGGAGCGTGTATCCGGTATATGCCATCCCAAGGATCATCAGGAAGAGGAAGAGACCAACAAGCCAATTAAACTCGCGGGGTTCGCGATATTCTGCGGTGAAGAAAACCCGACTCATGTGCAAAAATCCGGATATGATCATCAGAAAGGCAGACCATCGATGCATGTTGCGGACAATACTACCAAAACTGACGGTGGTCCCAAGGTCTTTGATGTCGTTGTATGCCTGGGTTGTAGAGGGCACATAATACACCATCAACAGGGTGCCGGTGATGGTTAGGAGAGCAAAGAGATAGAAATTGATCGCGCCCAAACCGAGAATTCTATTAGTTACCCATCTGCTAACGGGAATTTTTTCGCGAAGGATAGATCTTGCGAACCGATTCCTGGGTGAAGTCGTAGTATCTTCTTCAGTCATGATGGCCACTTTCCAATGAACAATTGACGGTGTTAGACATTGACGACGACACTGTGGTCTGGAGAGACATCTTTATTCAGATCCACAAGCAATTGGCCGTCCAACGACACGGATATATCATACCAGGGGAGAGGTCTGGTCGCCGGGCCCTTAATTACCCCTCCTTTCTCATTAAAAACACTTCCATGGCATGGGCATTTCCAGGCCAGATCCTGTTCGGACCACCGCATCGTACATCCTAGGTGGGTGCAAACGGCGCTGACAGCCCGAAACCGGTTGTTCTCACGAAGCACGAATATCCTACGCGCCGGAATAAAGTGAACGCCCTCAGGGTAATCTTTCGGGTATCCGACTTTAAATTCTTTCGGCAGTTCATACAGGACATTGGGAGCCAGTAGACGGATCGAGGCCACCATAATTCCGCCAATAGTACTTAGAAAAACACCCCATCCTAGGCGATTGATGAAATTGCGTCTGGACGTTTGATCTATGAACATTTTAATCCTCCTGCTCTGGCCAATGAATGTCGTGTCAATTCAGGTATTATTTAAAATGCTCAACCATAGTCAGGGCGACAATTAGTACCACAAGTCCCAAGCAGCCGCCGCCGACAAAGGCAATCAACATTTCCTTAATGAAATTATATTGCGAGTGATTTGTCGCCATTTCAACTCCTTACATCTTTGTCCTATCCTGGGTCTGTTCACTTCTCAGGTATGTTCAGAGTGGTCATGTTACCAGTGACAACCTCGAAATCCGGCTTGTCACGCAATCTGTGAATAAACTCCGTTTCTCCCGGAGGTTGCCAGTACAGGCGGTAAGACCCCGGTGGAACCTTTGCGAAGGAATAATTCCCTTTGTTGTCCGTGTGAGTGCTGAGGACGATATCATTTTCCTCTGATTGGATCGTTGAACCGGAGGAAAGCGTTTTTTTCAATGAGGCAAATGAAAATCCTTTATATTCTGTCAGAACGATTTTGACGCTTCCCTGTAACGGCATACCCCGCCACAAAATCGTCCCTTGCACTTTGCCCATTTCCTCTTCAACAAGTTTATTCTGAATTCGCGGGGCCTGTTCTTGTGGCTCAGCGGGCGGAGACTGCATGTGCTCTTCCGGTTGACTGGATGAAGTCTGCGCATGTACTTTTACTTCACTAGGCGATGATTGCATGGTTTCCTGCTGCATGAGAGGATTTTTCCCCTGGCCGGCAGTGGACCGGACTTGGATGAGATTATTTGGAATTCTCAAGATATGGAAACCATCTTTCTCCTCAAGAATTACTTTGTCTGCATCCGGCACCTGCTTTTTTTCGGAGGTTTTGTTGATCGATTTTATGGATGTTTTAGGAAACCGGATGGTAACGGCTGAATCGTCCTCGCTGATGACGGTACCGTTCTGCTGTGCTTTCGGGTCTTGGAATATAATCGTGTCAGCGAGAACGGGTACCCCTGAGATCATCACCATCAGCAGAATACATGCCGGTAGCCATTTCCGGCTGAGAGTTGTTCGGGCCATATCAATCCTTCTTTTTGAGGTCGTTAAAGGTCACCGTTTCTGCTTTTCCCGCTACCACTGTCACGGATTGAGGTGGCGCCTCAAGCTTTTCATTCCAGAACTTGATTTGGTAAGTTCCAGGGGGGACGTTGTCGATTAAAAAATTACCAGCATTGTCCGAGATGGCATAATAGGGATTCTGGAGGACAATTACAAAGGCAACCATTTCCGGATGCACGCTGCATAGAAGAGTGGAAACACCGAGGTTGTTGAAAGTATACGATTTGGCAACGCCCTGACCGTAGTTGCCGAGATTGAAGCCTGAGGCCGATCCTGGCGGAGTAAATACGTTGTGCACCACTGTGTCATCATTGGTGAAATCAACAGTCGTTCCATTCAAAATAGGATTAATATGGGGTGCAAATAACAGGTCCTTTTGACTAACATGGACCTTTTCTGCCGGTGGTGGGTATGTTCCGTCGACATGATCGATAAAAATTAGTGCTGGAAAGCGTTTAACATATGGGCTTTTAATCACTCCCTGAATCTTGCCAGACCCTTCCTGAGCCAGGATATCCGAGGCCATCAGAAAGAAAATCGTCGGAACCAGCAATAACAGAAAACCATAAACAAAGTTATTTAGAGTCTGTCTTTTTTTCATCTATTTAAGTCCTTGAAGAGATGGTTTGTTAGAAAATCCCTGTAGTTGGGATTAAACAATTAAAGAAACTCAACTTCATATTGTACTTAATTATAAAAAGAGACCTCCTGTCTGGCGTTGTTGTGGGCGCTTAATATGCCCAGTTGAGTGAGAAGGACATGTTATTATAAAAGCTCGTGTCATGATCGGCTGCCGTTGCGAACTTATCCTTTGTATAAAATTGGGCTTCAAGGGTTGCCTTGACGTTTGCACGCGCTAGTAAGATGAAACCAGGCACGATTCGCGCACGATCGCTGTAATTTTCATCGGAATTATCGCTGTTGGAGGTAGTTATCGATTCATACCGACTGAAGCCGATCAACCAAGGAAAGATATAATAGTCAACCTCGCCAAACCAGATATTTTGTTCGGGAAAATCCTCATTGAAAGTTATGCTCCTATCTTTTCCGTATGCATATCCACCCACCAGTGACAAGTCGGAATAGTTGACTCGTATGTCTCCCCCGAAACGATCATAGGTTTCTGCATTATCGGGATCCTTGTCCTTAAATCCCCGATAGGCAAAGACGCCCATGCGAATGGAATCGTCCCGCCAGTATCCAGTCGGAGAACTGGATATACCTTCTTCACTGGCCGACTTGCTATTTATACCACTATAGCCCAAGCCACCGAATTTCAATGAAAACGCGGCATAATAATCTTTTTTATTTTGAGTCGTGTCGCTCTCGACTATGCCTGCGGCATATCGCCAAATTTGGCCAAAGCCGTTAAGCTCCATTCCCGGGTGACTATCGATTGCAAGTGCTTGATGATAAAGATAGTCGGAATTTGAAAATTTTCCGGGATTTCTAGCATTTGGCAATCCTAATTCCTGGTCTCCGACGGTTCCGGCTTTAATATTCAAATGGTTATCGCCGAAAAGTTTGCTGCCGAGCCCCTGATACATCAACCATGCGTTGACCTTTGAGGAACTGTCGGCATTATCAAAAGCAAGCTCGGTAAAAAACGATATATCGTCCCCTAAAGTCCCAGCAGCAAGAATTGAGGCGTCTGATGGCAGATTAAATTTAGTTTTCTTTGTTTCCGGACCATTGAAATTCGTCGTGATGTTGCTGTTAACCAGAATTGAGACTGGAGGCATCCACGGGATATCTGACGGCCAGACTGAATCGGGAAACATTTTTTTGTAGGCCTCCGCCCCCATACTGACCGGTTTGTCCTTCACATATAGTTCATCGTTGGGCAATTTATAACCATTCAGTCGAAAGGATTCACCAACTGCTGTCAGAGTAGGGAAAGGGGCGTGGCAGGTCACACACGAGGTCTGGTATTTTCTTGCAAATGCCGGTATGGCCCAAACGTTATGAACTGACAGAAGCATTAAAAATCCAGTCAAGATGCCCACATACGAAGCCAGAGACATTTTTTTCATGTTTCCTCCTTTACTATTGTGGTTAACTCGTTCAAAGAGAGTGGACTATCCACAACAGCATTACCAGCAGCAGCGGGCCGGTATGATAGCCACAACGTTGGTCATACAGCGAAGTAATGCTTCCCTGGCAGAGAAAAAATCCCCCAGACGGGATTCCTCTGCAGAGTACGAAAAAAGATGCTTGCTACAGTGAAAAAACGGGAAAAGCTAATCGTGCTTTTGCCCGTTGTAAAATGAATATGGGCAATTATATGTTACAATTAGTTCTTTCTTGAATAATATTGCGTTCGGTGGAAAAAAACCTCAAACTCTCCGGACCGAAACAAATACATAGATCTGAATAAACAAAAAACATCATAAAGAAAGAGTTTCACGGTCGGATCCCACCAGGAGATTCAGCCACTGAAGCTATTGAGGTGTTCAACTTAAGATTATTTCAGTTTATTCGTCTTGACAACATTAAGTCAATAGGAATTTTCTGGACCAAGGGCAATCTACATGATCAATGCAAGTAGCCTTTCTTTTTTGTGGATCTCTCCCCGGTCACTAGCCAAATGGTTTGCAAAGCTACAGCAAACACAGTAACTGTGGTTGATCATAGCTCCATTTTGCTAGGCAATAAGTTTTGATGAGGAGATAAAAAAGAGCCTTTCAGGAGATGACTTTTTCTTGATGCCGGAATGGATGTAAACTCTGGAGGTGGAGCAGCCCTAGGATTAGCTGCCGGTAGAGGACAAGTTGAAATGGTCAAACTATTGCTGTCAAAAGGAGTTAAGCCAACCTCCAATTCATTGCAATATGCTCAAACCAGAGGGCACAAGGAAATTGAAAAGATTCGTATTGAAGCTGGGGCAAAAGAATAGGTCTGCAGCATGAAGGACATGCTCAAGCTCATTATTGTTGCCGTCTTGCCAAACTGATCCAACAGTATGAATCACATATTTTGCGGGTAGGTCATACCCGCCTGTTATTTTCGCGGACCCTGTCTCACAGCCAGTCAAATATCATTACCGGTGTTATCTTGAGTATCAACATCATGGTTGATTCGCAGAGGAGTACTAACGAACCATAGCAGTAATGCCAGAGACAGGGAGAGAATACCGACTGTGATAGCCAGTGACTTGCCATGCCACAACCCTCCAAGCCATTGACTAAATTCTGCCGAGAGAACGGCGAATTTACCTCCGAAGCGTTCTAATTCACGTACATATTTTTTCGAAGTAAAACGGTCGTATTCGGAAGGGTCAAAAGGTGTAGGTCCTGCAGTCAGGTAGATAGAGATCGCACTCCCTAATCCAACCACTAAAATTACTATTGCAATAATTCTCAGTCGTTTGCCGTGTGACATGTATTTTTCAACCAGTCATTAAGAGGAATGCTCCACATCCTGCCTCCTTTGCGAAGCAGTTGATGGCCGTCCTCGGTGGGAACCACGTCGGTGCCGATGAATGTTGTTGCACTCCCTCCGGCTGCAAATGATTTATGCCATTGCTTGGGGTTGTCAGGCCCCCAGTATTGATCGTTTGCAGCATAAAACCAAATGCTTGGGACCTTGGTGGTTTTCCCCCATTCGCGCATGAGCCCGTCGATCACTTCGGGATTACACACTTTTCCCTCTGATTTCGGCGAGCCTCCTGATCCTCCTGAGAAATTTATACACCCGACAACACCGGGAGGATTTGTCGCGCAAAGGGCAACCGTGGTGATGCCCCCCACTGACTGCCCCTCCAAAAGGATTCGGTCATGCCTTGCCCAAGATTGGTTGCGGATCCAATCGACTGCGGAGAGCATGACGGTTCGAGCTGAATTCACCGTATGAGCATGATCGGCTTTGCCTTGGATATCGCATTTACCGCTTGCATCATAGTGAGCGCCGGTACTTTCACGGTCGACTCCGCCGGTTTCTCCGTAGCCAGGGCGAATTGGGGCGATTACCGCGTACCCTTTTTTTAGCCAATACTGTACATGACCGAGTGGAATTGGATATTTGAGCTTTGCCCTTTCCTCGGCCTCACCGGCACGACCATGTGAGAACAGCAAAACTGGGAAAGGTCCGTCGCCTCCAGGTTTGAAAATTTTGGTTACCATATCCCTATCACCGCCAAAGAATCCTGAACCCTTGATTGTGATTTTCGCTATTTCAGGGACGGGCTCAACGGTGTTTTCGGCTTGCGCGTGAGGCTCGCGCATTGTGACTCCTGATGTCAGAAACAATGCGCAGAAACATAAATATATGCTTCTATAGAGATGTGCGCCCCTCCACGGCATTAAATAGCCTTTAAATCCCATTTTCCTTCGCTTAACAATAACAACTCAAATCGATGAAATGGCTTTAAGGTACTACGGTGTCCCACGCTCACAATGACTGTATCCGGTAATTGCATACGAAGAAGGCGGTACATAGACTCTTCTAGTCCCTCGTCCATCGCCGATGTCGCCTCATCCAGAAAAACTGCATCCGGTTTATTGAGAAGAATTCGGCCAATGGCAAGCCGCTGTTGTTCTCCCGGCGATAACCTTTGGCTCCAGTCGGCTTCTTCGTCAAGCCGTTTTACCAGGTGACCGAGCTGGCATTGAATCAATATTTCGTTCTCGCAGTCGTTTTTTTCAGCAGCCATCGGATAATAAATCGCTGCACGCAGCGAACCAATGGGTAGATAGGCTTTTTGTGAGAGGAATAACGAACCGGCTTCTAACGGTCGCATGACAGTTCCCTCGGCAAATGGCCAAATCCCGGCAATAGCACGCAACAGTGTGGTCTTACCGACACCTGAATGGCCACGTATCAGTAAAGGTTGATGTTGTGAAATATCCAATGTCAGGTCCGACACCAAAGGTGTTGCGTCGGGTTTGCAGACGGTTAGCTTAGAGACTGCCACGCGGCTATCATTGGTTTCAATGACAAGACTTGGCAAGGCATTGGCTGCTTGTATCGAGTCGAGAAATCCGCTGAGGCGGTTGAGAACGGCACGGTAACCGGCGAAGGCCTCATACGATTCGCGAAAGAATGAGAGCGCATCCTGTACTTGACCGAAGGCGTTTCCTGTTTGCATCACATCGCCGAGTGCGATTTGTTTGCTCAGGTAACGGGGTAATTGTACCATAAAAGGGAAAATCACTGCTGCTTGCCCAATGGAAAGGTTAAACCCGGACAGTTTGAGAGTCCTGTATATAATGTTCCAGGCGTTGCCAATCACATTATTGAAGTATCTGTTTAAGGTTGCAGCTTCAACTTTTTCTCCATGGTAGAAGGCCACGCTTTCGCCAAATTCCCGTAACCGGACCAGGGCGTAACGGTAACTGGCATTGAATTGTTCATTAAGAAAGCTCAATAAAATGAGTGGACGTCCCACCTTAAAGGCTATCGAAGTGGCGATGATGACATAGAGGTAAACGAGATAGACCATCGCCCTTGGTAGAGTGAAGCCGAATACAATAAGAGGGCCGGAGAGCCCCCAGAGAATTGCCGTAAATGCAAACATCGAAACTACTGCGTTTACTAAGCCCATCGACAAAGTGAGCGATATGCTGACAAAACTGGCAACATCCTGCTGAATCCGTTGATCCGGGTTATCAGCTGGGCTTCGGAGATACTGGCTTCGATAATATGCTTGTTTGTCCAACCAGTTTTTCAGAAGGTGTTCGTTGAGCCAGACGCGCCAATAAATTTCAAATGCTTGTTGTACATAGAAATTTACCAGCGAGCGCATGACGTGGATTGTTGCCAATACGATGAAGAGGCCGATGAAAAACCAAACAAGATTGGTATCCAGTTCCTGTAAAGCGCTATAGAAACCATTATACCAGTATGAAAATAAGACATTCATTCGTACTGAAAAGAGTGTCAGAAACAGAATACCTGCCAAATTCACCAAAGGACGTCGGCTTCGCTTTGGGTTGAAACATGGCCAAGTCAAACGCCAAACTTGTGCTCCCCAGCGGGTGTACTGCGACAACAACCCGACGATAATAGTGAAACCAAAGAGCGAAATGCAAAATGCCGAGGCAAGCCATAAAAGACTGTCTACCAATTCCTTGTTCCAATCCATTCCTGTTTTTCCTTACTCCCGACAACAGTAGGCTCGATACCGGTTCGTGGCTATGCCATTATCGGCTTGTTATTTATTAGGTTATGCATTTCCGGTGCAGGTTAAAGCATATTGCTGCAGATTGCCTTCTGCATCAAGAAATGAACCATAACTGTTCAAAATCAACCAACCCAGACAACGCCAATCTCACTTCCGTAGCGGTGTCATCTGTTGGTAGTTTCCAATAAGGTACTTGCTTTGCTTGTCGTCATTATGCCCTTCTTGAAAAGTGATGGGTGATAAGAGCTTGCTTTCTTCGGGCTTCCTAAAAAAGCTCCCTCCAACGAAGGGCCATCTGATCCGATGCATCAAAATTACCCTTTCAAGCCAACTTTCGCTATACTGTAGTTCGGTCGCTGCATAAACAACCTCAATGGCGATTTGGAAAGACCATATATGGGAATACGAGACAGAAGATTTGCGCCCTTTCTCCGTTTTCATGGACGATGGTTCATGAGGCTTAGGAGGTAAATTTGCCACCCCGGATAATTGCGATTGATAAATGATAGGAACATATTAATATTATTATTTTTCACAGTAACTTCTCTAGAGGAAATACACCCCCATGATTTTTAATATTTTTAGGTGGAGATCGCTGAAGACAAGAGTGACGCTCTTTACCTTGTCCATTTTTCTGATCAGTATCTGGTCGTTGGCGTTTTATGCCAGTAAAATGTTGCGTCAGGATGTGCAACAGATGCTGAGCGATCAGCAGTTCTCGACCGCTTCTTTCGTCGGCGAAGAAATCAATGAAGAGCTGGAAAACCGCTTACAGTCCCTGGAAAATATTGCCGCCTACCTGAGCCCGAGTATGCAGGACAATACGGCTACCTTGCAGACACTTCTGGAACAGCGCACGGTCTTTCAGAGTCTTTTTAACGCCGGCACCTTCCTCACCGGAATCGATGGTGTGGCAATCGCCGATGTTCCTATCTCGGCGGAACGTATCGGCGTCAATTACATGGATAGAGATTATATGATCGCCGCGCTCAAAGAAGGAAAAACGACGATCAGTAGACCGGTCACAGGCAAGAAGACGAAGGCGCCGCTTTTTGCTACGGCAACACCCATTCGTGCGACCGACGGCAAGGTAATCGGTGCCCTCATTGGAATAACCGACCTGAGCAAGCCTAATTTTCTCGAAAGAATGGCACAAAACAACTATGGCAAAACCGGCGGCTTTCTTCTTATCGCCCCGCAACATCGGTTGTTCATAACCGGTACCGATAAGAGTCTTATCATGCAGTCGCTTCCTGCTTCCGGCAGTAACCCGTTGTTGGATCGGTACATGCAGGGCTTCGAGGGCTCCGGTATTATCGCCGATTCTCAGGGAGTTGAGATGTTGTCCTCGGCAAAAGGAATTCCTGCCGCAGGTTGGGTTATTGTTGTGAGAATTCCAACAGTAGAGGCCTTCGGCCCAATTCGTGAGATGCAGCGACGTATGCTGCTGATGACAATCTTCATGACCCTTGTGGCCGGTGGACTCACCTGGTGGATGTTGCGTCGTCAACTGGCGCCGATGCTTGCTACCGTGAAAATACTGGCCACCCAGGCGGACTCCAACCTCCCCTCACATCCTTTACCCATCACCAATCAGGACGAAATCGGTGAATTGATCGGTGGGTTCAATCGCCTCCTGGGCACCCTGGTGCAAAGGGACGAGGCCCTGCGGGCAAACCGCAAGCAGCTGTCGAACATCATCGAATTTCTGCCCAATGCCACCCTGGCCATCGATAAAGAACACCGCGTTATCATCTGGAACAAAGCCATTGAGGAGATGACCGGCATTCCGGCGGCGGAGATGATCGGCAAAGGTGACCATGCTTATATGGTGCCGTTTTACGGCGAGGCACAAATGGGATTATTGGACTTGATCTTTGAGAAGGCCGAGGACGTTGCTTCCAGCTATCCGCACATTGTTCGTACCGGCAACATCCTCACCGCCGAGGTGTTCGGCAGCGCCCTTTACGACAATAGGGGTGCATGGATTTTCACTAAGGCGGCACCCCTTTACGATGACAACGGCAATATTATCGGGGCGATCGAAAGTATTCGCGATATCTCCGAACGTAAGCTGGCCAATACCTATGGAGAAATGAGCAGGGAAATCCTGCAGATACTCAACGAACCGGGGAGTATTCTGGGTGCTGCCCAGCGTCTGCTTGCGGTAATGAAGATGAGCACCGGATTGGATGCGGTGGGTATTCGTCTCCAAGATGGGGAGGATTTTCCGTATTTGGCCCAGGAAGGTTTTTCAACGGATTTTCTGCAGGCGGAAAATTCGCTCCTCGATTGTTGTGTAGAGAGCGGAGCATGCCGGAGTAAAGATGGTAATTTGCCGCTGGAAGGTGCCTGCGGTTGGGTTATTTCCGGAAAGAGAGACTCCTCCAATGAACTTTTCACCGCGGGAGGAAGTTTTTGGATCAACGATTCTTCGCAGCTGCTGGATACCCCACCCGAAGAAGATCTGCGACTTAACCCGCGCAACTATTGCATCCACCTGGGCTATTTGTCCATTGCCTTGGTGCCCATCCGCAATCAGAGCAGCATTGTTGGTCTGCTCCAGCTCAATGGCCGGCGCAAGGACTGTTTCACCGTAAAGACCATTGAACTGCTGGAGGGAATTGCATCGCACATCGGCGCGGCATTGATGCGTAAACGAGCCGAGGAGGCATTGCGGGAAAGTGAAGCCCGGTATGCGGCAACGCTCTCCGTCTTGGAAACAGGCCTTTGGGACTGGCATATCCCGAGCGGCAAGGCGACCTTCAGCTCCGTCTATTATAGAATCCTGGGTTATAGTAATGGCGAGTTTTCCGCCTCTTATGATTCGTGGCGGAATCTCGTGCATCCGGATGATATCGGCAGGGCGGAAGATAGTTTACGGCAGAGTTTTGCCTTTGGCAAAGGCTTTGCTCTCGATCTGAAAATGAAAATGAAATCAGGGAAATGGAAGTGGGTATCAATACGCGGGAGAGCAGTTGAAAAGGATACGGATGGCAAGGTTCTGCGGATGGTCGGGACGCTCAGCGATATCACCGAGAGAAAACAGGCCGAAGAAGAACGGAAGAATATGCAGGCGCAACTGCAACAGGCTCAGAAGATGGAGACCATCGGCACCTTGGCTGGCGGCATAGCCCATGATTTTAACAATATTCTGGCGGTAATTCTCGGCTATGCCGAAATGGCCTACGAGAAATCCCCGGCGGAATCACTGTTAAAAAAAGATATCGGCCAGGTGATCAAGGCCAGTCACAGGGCAAAAGAGTTGGTCAAACAGATACTCACCTTCAGCCGCCAGGACAAGACTGAGCGAGTGCTCGTGCAACCGGCAACCATCATCAGGGATACGATAAAATTGCTGCGTTCCTTCCTGCCTACGACCATCGACATCCAGTTGGATATTGATGCAAAAGCCGGGTTCGTCATGGCCGATCCAACCCAGATCCATCAGATTTTGATGAATCTTTGCACTAATGCCTATCATGCCATGGAAAAAACCGGCGGGACCCTCTCCATTTCCTTGAAAAAGGCAAACCCCACTTCGGAAGATTTCGCCAATGAACTGCATGTGCAACAGGGAGATTTTCTGCGGTTGTCAATTGCCGACACCGGCACAGGAATACCGCCGGAGATACGGGAGAGGATCTTTGAACCCTATTTCACTACCAAGGAGATCGGCAAAGGAACAGGTATGGGTCTGGCCATCATCCATGGCATAGTGACGGGCTCCGGTGGCCTCATCTCCTGCCACAGCCGGCCCGGAGAAGGGACAGTCTTCCATGTGCACTTGCCGGTTATCGAGGGTGATGCCTTGCCCGAACAAACCCAGGCAGAGCAGATTCAGTTCGGCAGCGAACGTATCCTCTTTATTGATGACGAAAGGATTATTGCCGATATGGGCAAGAGCATGCTCGAACGCCTCGGGTATCATGTGACTGTCAAGACAAACAGCATAGAGGCCTTGGCTGCCTTTGAAAAGCAACCGGAAGAGTTCGATCTGGTGATTACCGATCAGACCATGCCGGGCATAACCGGCAGCGAGCTGGCCCGACGAATCCTGCAGATACGGCCCGGCATGCCGATTATCCTCTGTACGGGATACAGCAGTCTCATCTCGGAGGAAAATGCCAGAGCCTGCGGAATTAAAGGTTTCGCGTTCAAACCCCTGGCCAGAAAACAGCTTGCCGCACTTGTCAGGGAGATGCTCGATGCATGAGCAGCAGACTTTACAGACGCAGGCAGGCGGTGATTTCGCGGATATCGGCAAGAGTCGCTAGAGCAAGCACCTTGTCCCGAATCGCCTCGACCCTGGCAACCGGCAGTACCCTCTCGGCTAAGATCTCAAATTTTTGAACGATTTTCTCCTGCGATAATGGATTCTGCGGAGCCCCGCTGGCGTAATCCACATGGCCCCCGATTACTCTGCCATCGGTGGTTTTGATTGTGAGATACGGCTCGGAGTCGAAGGGCAAGTCCGGGCTCTCGATCAATTGCACCAGGGTCGCAAGCCTTTTCACCTTGGGGTCATGCAACAGGGGTGCTTCGTATTCCTTGAGGAAGGCCTCTCCGGAAATCAAAGCCACCGCAATACTATAGGGTAAGCTCAGCTGGGCATCAATTCTCGTTGCTGGATAATTGGTTTTACCAATCATCTGCATCATCTCGGGAATACACCGAACTTCAATGGTCGCGATATTCTCAGGTGTTAACCGATGGAGTTGCCGCGCTGCTAAAACCACATCGAGGCTGCTGTGGATATCACGGCAAGCCGCATAGGGTTTGATACCGCTGCGGAGGATACCGTATCCGGGTTCGCGTTCACAGATGAGGGCCTCTGGGTTGGGCTCGGCCCGGACATAGGTCTTAAGAAAACCTCCCCACTCGGCCTCGAAGATATGAGTCGGGCCGCTGAACCCGGAACGAGCCAGGCAGGCGGCGACTACACCTGTCTCGGACGCTCGGCCGACGTTGAAACGCTTGCTCATGGCGCCGTCCATGGTGAAGGCCCAGGTGCCGCCGGTAAAACTGCCGGCCAGGCCCAAAGCCCATGCAGTCTGCTTGAAATCCAGCCTCATGGCCTTGGCAACTGCGGCGGCCGCCGCGAAACTGCCGCAGGTGCCGGTTGAGTGAAAACCGTCGGCGTGGTTGTGCGGGCGATATCCGCCGGCGCTATCCAAAACCCTGCGCCCCACCTCGTAGCCGACGATCATCGCTTCCAGGAGCTGTCGGCCGGAGAGGGTGGGAAAGGCCTCAGCCACCGCCAAAAGCGCCGGTACAACGACTGCGCCGGTGTGATCGACTCCACCGAAATCGTCTAATTCCCGGGCATGGGCGATAATGCCGTTATGAAGTGCCGCACCTGTGGGTGCTGCGGTGCTGTCCGTTCCCCACAGGGTGCAAGGGCCGCCACCGGGCGACATAAGAGCGACAGCCTTGCCTGCGGCTATCGCCTCAGGGGTATCGACCCCTGCCAGGGCGGCACCGAGGAGATCGAGAAATAAGTATTTGGCGTGGTCGGCAACGGAGTCGGGAAGGGAATCGAGATCGAGCCGGATGCTGTAATCAGCCAATCGTCCGGCCAGGGTGTCGTGAAGAGTAAAAGCGCTTTTCATGATAAATCGAAAGAGATTATTTGCGACAAGAGAGTAAGTTCGTACCTGTATGCATCAACCTGGCAAGGTCAGTGATTGAGGATCTGGCTGAGGAAGAGGGCTGTTCTGTCGAATTGCGGATGGTTGAAAAAAGTCTCCGGATCGTTCTCCTCAACTATCTCCCCCGCATCCATGAAAACAACACGGTCGGCGACCGTCCTGGCAAAACCCATTTCGTGGGTGACACAGACCATGGTCATGCCGGAACCGGCCAGATCGACCATGACATCGAGCACTTCTTTGATCATTTCCGGATCAAGAGCCGAGGTCGGTTCGTCGAACAGCATGATCTTCGGGCTCATGCACAGGCATCGGGCAATGGCTATCCGCTGTTGCTGTCCCCCGGAACATTGCCCCGGATACTTATTGGCCAAATCAGGAATGCGCACCCGTTCCAGATAATGGTAGGCTAACTCCCGAGCCTTCTTGAGCGGCATCTTACGGATCCAGATAGGCGAGAGAGTCAGGTTCTCAAGAACCGTCATGTGCGGGAAAAGGTTGAAGTTCTGGAAAAGCATTCCTGTTTCCCGGCGTATTTTGTCGATCCGTTTGACGTCGTTGGTGAGTTCGATGCCGTCGACGATTATTGTCCCTCGTTGGTGAACCTCGAGACGGTTGATACAGCGGATGAGCGTTGACTTTCCTGAGCCTGAAGGGCCACAGATAACCAGTTTTTCGCCTCGTCCGACCTGAAGATTGATGTCTTTGAGAACATGAAAAGTATCGAACCACTTGTTTAAACCGGAGATGGTAATGACCGGTTCTCGTGTTTCTTTCTCGGGTGTTACGCTTGGTAGCATAATGACAATCCTTTTATCGCTCCGGCTTATTGCCTGCTGGTATGGTAGTTTTTTTCAAGGAAGACGCTGTAACGGGATATGGCAAAACAAAAGATCCAGAATACTATGGCGGCAAAGATATAGGCCTCTTTGGTAAAGCCGAGCCATTCTACGTCGGCCATGGATGCCTTGGCAACGCCGAGCAAGTCGAGGAGACCTATTACGGCCACAAGGGTAGTATCTTTCAGCAGGGAAAGAAAATTGTTGGCCAAACCCGGAATAACTAGACGTACGGTCTGGGGAATGATGATCAGCCCCATCATCTTCCAGTAGGGCCAGCCGAGGGCCATTGCCGCTTCAAACTGACCCTTGGGAATCGCCTGCAAGCCTCCCCGTATCACCTCCGCCATATAGGCCGCGTAAAAAAAGGCGATACCAACCAGCGCCCGCAAGAGTTTATCGAAAGTTACATTCTCCGGCAAAAACAGGGGAAACATCACCGAGGCCATAAAAAGGACACTGACCAGGGGCACTCCCCGGACAAATTCAATAAAGGTGACGGAGAGCGTCTTTATAACCGGCAGGGTCGAACGTCTGCCGAGAGCGAGAACGATGCCGATGGGCAGTGCCGTAGCCATCCCGGTTACAGCGACAGCCAGGGTGAGGAAGAGACCGCCCCAGAAATGGGTTTCGACCAGCGGCAGACCGAAAACGTCGCCGACCAGCATGAAAAAGGCAAAGAGCGGATAAACAGTAAAGAGGAGCACCCAGCGCCAACCGGTCGTAGTGAGTCGACTGACAAAGAGCAAAAAAAGCATGAGCACCAGAGCGATAAGGCCAATTGCTCCAGCCGCCTTAGCATCGACGCCAAGAAGAACAGCATAATAAACCAGCCCCCCGCCGACAACAGCTAAGGCTATGCCGATGGCTACGGCAAGTGCCTGGCTGCCGAACAGTTCGAGAAACGGTTTGCCTTGGAAGAGTCGTTCGAGAGCAAAGGGGGCAAAGAGGTAAAAAGCTATAAAAACAGCGGGAACCCAGCCGAATAAACAAAATACGGTGAGCGTTGCAGCTATGGATAACAGTATTTGTCTCCTGGTCTTATGCAACAAATTGGGGGCAAAAATGGGCAGAAGGGCGCTTGCGAGGACAAGAACAGCGAAGTTCACCCGCCACCGTTCAGCCAGCGGATAAAAGCCGTACATAAAGACCCCCATCCGGACTTTAATGAAAACCCAGCAGGCCCCAGACGAACCTCCTTGCGAGGCAGCGTCGCATACCCCGCGCGAGTCACCCAGCCAAGTGGCGTTCAAGAGGCCCCAGCGGAGCAGCGGCGGCACCGTCACGAGCAGGATGGCGGCGCACACGAGGGTCAGTAAGGCGTTCCCGGGAGTTGAGAACAGGTTTTTCCTGAACCATCCTGTAAGTCCCGGTCCGACGTTGGGCGACGGGAGAGATGGTTTCGGTCGCCATTTTGCAAGCATCATCAATCCCTACACTCCCCGAAGAGCAAATTTTTTATTATACCAGTTCATAAGCAAAGAGATGGCAAGACTTATGCCGAGATATACCGCCATGGTGATGCTGATGATCTCGACGGCCTGTCCCGACTGGTTGAGCGCCGTGCCGGCAAAAACATGGATCAGATCGGGATAGCCGATGACTACCGCCAGGGAGGAATTCTTAACCAAGGTCAGGTATTGACTGATCAAAGGCGGCGTGACGACCCGCATTGCCTGGGGGATGATGATCAGTCGATAGGTCATCCACGGCCTATGTCCCAAAGCATAGGCGGCTTCCCTCTGGCCCTTGTCCACCGCCATGATCCCGGAACGCACATACTCGCCGATAAAGGTTGCCGAATACAGGGTGAGCGATAGCCAAAGGGCGATCAGCTCCGGTAACACGGTAATGCCGCCGAGAAAATTGAAGCCGCTGAGAACAGGACGTTCCCAATGCAGGGGAAATCCGGTCAGAACCATGGCGGCAAGAGGCATACCGACGAGAAGGGCAGCAGCGACCGAGTAATCGGGGAAGTGGCGTCCCGTCCTGAGCAGCCTTCTCTTGCTCCACTCTATAAGGCAGATGGAGAGGATTATTGCCGCAAGAAAAGCGAGTGGTGTCGCTAGGAATCCGGATTCGAGAAGCGGTTTGGGAATCTGTAGGCCACGATTGCAGAGGAAGAGGGTGTCGCCGAGGTGCATGGCCTGGCGCGGCCCCGGCAGGGGGGCGAGGATGGCCAGGTACCAGAAGAGAATCTGCAGCAGAAGGGGAATGTTGCGGATCACTTCGGTATATACTTCGGCCATCTTCGAGATTAACCAGTTGGGAGAAAGCCTGATAATGCCGAGGAAAAAACCGAGAATGGTCGAGAAGATGATTCCCAGAAGGGAGACCAGCAAGGTGTTGAGAAGTCCGACGAGGAAGGCATCGGCATAGGTGTTTCTGCTGTTATAGGGAATCAGTGTTTGGCTGATATCGAAGCCGGAAGGTTGATTGAGAAAGGAGAAGCCGGTGGTGATGCCTGCTTTGTTGAGGTTGTGGGCGATATTGTAGAGACCGTAGGCAGCTACACCAAGGAGGAGTGCCAAAACCAATACCTGTGCCAACCACCCCCGCACACGGGGATCGTTCAATAGATTGGGCCGTGGTTCCTTGCTTTCGCTTTGGGCAACTTTCTTCGACATCCAACAGATCCCCGCCTCTTTACAATGCGAGGCTTATTTGCTTTTTGTAAATAGCAAAACCGCAGTCCATAGCTGCGGTTTTGCTATGGCTAAATTATGGCAGCCAGTGGCTGGGCTCTCTACCTGATGGGAGGTGCATACATAAGGCCGCCTTTTGTCCACAGGGCGTTGACTCCCCGCTCAAGACCGAGGGCGGTAGCCGGTCCGACGTTACGTTCGTAGATCTCGCCGTAGTTGCCCACATGTTTGATTATGCGGTAAGCCCAGTCTGCAGTGAGTCCCATATATTCACCATAGTTGGCATCGACTCCGAGAAATCGCTGAATGGCCGGATTGGTTGACTTCATCATCTCGTCGACGTTCTGGGAGGTTATTCCCAGTTCCTCGGCGTTGATGAGAGCAAACAGAACCCAACGAACGATGTCGCTCCACTGTTGGTCGCCCTGGCGAACTGCAGGTGACAACGGCTCCTTGGAGATAATTTCCGGGAGGATGAGATGATCCTTGGGGTTACTCAGGGTGCTTCGCCGGGCGGCAAGTCCTGAGGTATCGGTAGTATACACGTCGCAACGCCCGGAATCATAAATGACTGACGCCTCATCGGCAGACTCGTAGACCACGGGTTTATAGGTCATTTTATTGGAAACGAAATAATCGGACACATTGAGTTCGGTAGTTGTCCCGGCTTGGGTACAGACGCTGGCACCGTTCAGCTCCTTGGCACTTTTCACCCCAAGGCTTTTTTTCACCATAAAACCTTGGCCATCGTAAAAGATGACGCCAACGAACTCAAGACCGAGTTTCGTGTCCCGCTGATAGGTCCAGGTGGTGTTTCGAGTGAGGATATCAATTTCTCCCGACTGCAAGGCGGTGAAGGCTTCTTTGAAGGCCACCGGGGTGAAGCGGGCTTTTTCCGGGTCATTGAAGATGGCGGCGGCAACGGCCCGGCCAAAATCCACGTCGAGGCCGGTCCACTTCCCTTTGGCATCCGGAGCGGAAAAGCCGATTACCTTTCCGGAAACTCCGGCGTTCACATAGCCTTTTTCTTTCACCGCATCGAGAGTGGAAGCTGCTGCACTGCCGGCCATCCACGCCGTAACTACGGATGCTACTGCCAATGTCTTGATGAATCTCATACGCTCTCTCCTTTTAAGTTTGTTGTTCGCCCCGAGCATCGTTTCAGTCGCGAGTGGTTTGAAATCTTTCCCATGGCCCTTTTGTAGAAAGAAAAAATTACACTTTTCTCATTATCGATGGCAAGCTCTTTCCGTTTTTTACCGACCATCAACGTATTCTTGCAAATAGGTGAATCGTTCGGTCAGTTTTCCGGCTTCGGCGATTGTTGCCCGGCGGATTACTCCTCCGCTGTCGTCTCCGAGGAGTTCCGGTAGCACCTTTTCAACGATGTCCTTGCCGAAACTGGTGGAGGCGTCCCTGGGGAGTTCGCATGGCAAATTATCAACTGCCATGATGGTGATGTTTGCCTCGTCCGAAAGAGGGTTTTCTATCTGATTGTCGCAGGGGTTGTAGTCGTAGATCGGATCTTCAATGGTGCTTGGTCGCTTGGTGCAGGGGATCGAGCCTTCAATATCGCAGGTGATGTCGGCAATCACCGCTATTTTAAAGTCGTCGCTCAAGATTTCCTCTCTGCTGAAAAGGGCCGGTGCCTTCGGATCCCAGAAGGCCGAGGCGATAAGAAGGTCCGCCACCGCCGCGTATTTAATAAAGTCGGCTTCATACATTTGCGGGGCGCGATAGAAATCATTTCGGCTGAAATCCTGGCCGCCCTTTCTCCTGTTGTAATTGCGGGCATTGAGCTGGACGAAGACCGGAAAATCAAACCACTGTTCGAGAAATTGCCGGGGCGTGACTTTGCGGACACCAAGTCTCGTCAGTACTTCAATTGCCCCCTTGGCTACCCTGCCGCCGCCGGTTAAGACTATCTTTATCGGGGGAAGATTGATATTTGTTAATTCAGACCAGAGGTCGTCGAGATCAAAACAGGTATAGGCCCGTCGGGTATTGAAGAGGTTGTAGCGTTGGCCGAAGGTCCAGATACCGTTGTATGACCCGACGATTCCCGCCCAGCGTCCAAAAGCGATGATCCGTTTACCGGTCTGGTCGGTGAGGGTTTCGTAATCCACAAGGGTGATGTTCTTGCGGAGAATCTCCTGGAGTAATCCCCTGTTGTATGGCTGTTTTTTGATAGTATGACTGAAGAAGAAATAGGTTTTCGCAGGGATCAGGCTGTCAACGGGGACTTCCTTGACTCCCAAGATGATCTTGCAATCCTCCAGGGAGTCGACAAGCCTGATACCTTCCCGCTCATATTCTTTATCCGGATAGCACCTGATGTCGCTTCTTTCGGCCACCACCTCGACGCCGGGAAAGCGGTGCATCACGGTCTTAGCTTGGGCCGGGGTAAGTGCCACACGGCGATCTATAGGGATTTTGCCTTCTCGTATTAAACCTATTTTCGTTTCCGTCATGATTTTCCCTTTCTCTGCGGAGTGGCTATTGCGTGTTTTTTGGCCTCCTTGGGAGGAGGCCTTTCCTGGGAAATCCTATTCTTTCGGCTCACAAAAAAGCAAGTTATTTCTGCAGCACCGTCTCGGCAATTGACTCCGGCGGCATTACTGAGAGATACAGGTGCTGCATGGAAAAACTGCTTTCTCTGCTTGACATGCCAAGTGGTATTTTCTATACACAGCTGATCCGATCAGCGTGCGCGGTGCTTTTCAAACCACACAAACAGTTGAACCCGTTCCCGCAAATTTATTCTTTTAGCGGCGCCCGCAACATTCCGGGAGATTCGGAAAAAGGCCTGCTGCCCAGGAAACGATTCCATGTATATCGCCGAATGTTCCGCTTTGACCGCTGCCCTGTGTTGGTCTTTTGGCGGTCTGTTGTCCACGACTCCTGCACGGGCCTTCGGGGCGCTACGATTTAATCGCATACGCTTAGGTATTGTCGCCTTAATTCTCATTTTCATCACCTTTGTTACCGGAAGCTGGCGGACCCTTGATCTGCACTCGGTATTGGTCCTGGCTTTATCGGCGATGATCGGTATTTTCCTGGGTGACACCCTGTTGTATGCTGCACTAAAACGTCTTGGTCCACGGCGATCGGGAATTCTCTTCACCACCAATGCGCCTATTACCGTCATCGTCGGCTATTTTTTCCTAAAAGAATCCCTGCCGATGGCGACAACCATTGGGTGTTGTCTCATCATGGTCGGTGTTCTTTTGGCAGTTTTCTGCGGCACTACTTCCTCGCAGAAGCACGCCTTTGAAAAAGTCCAGGGCTCCCTTGCCCTGGGGATTGGGTTGGGTTTTTTATCGGCACTTTGCCAGGCGATTTCCGTTCTTATAGCCCGTCCGGTTATGGCCTCCGGCGTCAACGCCGTGGCCGCCTCGGCATTGCGGGTCGGCATAGCGGCTCTGGCACTGAATGTTATTTTTTTACTGCACCGGCGCCTTCGAGACCCGGCAGCTGCACCTTTGACCTGGAAGCTCATGTGGCAAACCGGGATGAGCGGTATTGTCGGGATGGCGCTCGGGATGACCTTTCTCCTTTTTGCCCTGGCGCATGGTCCGGCAGGCCTTGTATCAACGCTTTCCGCCACTTCCCCCATTCTCATACTGCCTATTCTGTGGATTGCAACGCGGGAAAGACCCGCACCCGGCGCTTGGGTCGGGGCATTCCTGGCTGTTCTCGGTGTGGCTTTTATCTTCAGTCCCTGGACGGTCAATTAAGGGAGTCTCATTCTCCAAGTTTGCTGCTCCTACCAGGTCATCTTTAATGAAAGAGCCTGAGGTTTAGAAACTTCTAAAGAATTTCGTTGCGCTAAACACTCTCGTACCTACAGTGTTACAAAACACTAAGAATGATTCCCATATTCAGGGTTGATATCATTTTTTTGGTTTTCCAGGAAGCGAAGCCATGAGAGGAAAAAATCTTTAGGAGCCGCCAGGAAATTATTTTACAGCGGCTTAGCAGGTGATCGCTATGAACAAGCGCAGACATCCACGAATTGCATTGACCGGTATGGTGGCGGATATTTCTGACGGTAGGGGCTTTTTCACCGGAATCGTGCACGATATTTCCAGATCTGGTTTGGCCCTTGAAAATATCCCCGCAAAAGTTAATTCTCATGCAGATCAATTGACTGTCATTGTGAATGGCAGGGGTGGTCGTTTTAAACTCAGCCTCAGTCCGAAATGGGAAAACATCGCTGATCGTCAGAAGTTGATCGGTGGGCGAATCGAGCAATGCAGCGTTGCGTGGACGAATTTTGTCATGCATTTTGAGCCTGAACCCGACGACATTTGGGGAAACTCCTAAGTCGACACGTAAACGACTATCTCATTCATTCCATGAAAAAAGCAGGGCTGCAATGCCGAGAAAGATGATCGTCGAGATGAGGAGGATGCCGCACTCGACCTGAATATCGGCGAGGGTGGCCGCTTCGTTCATTACCAGGCGGGCGGCTTTCAGGAGATGGGTGAGGGGAAAGAGCTTGGCAAAAAGTTGAACTATGTGCGGCGATCCTTCCAGGGAAAACCAGACCTCGGAGAGAAACATCATCGGCCAGGAGATAAAGTTGAGGATGCCGCTGGTGAATTCTTCACTCGTGCCTCGGGCGGCAAGAATGAGGCCGATTGAACAGAGATTAAGGCCGCCGAGGAAAAAGACGCAGAAGAGCAGGAGTTTTGAACCGTGGACCTGGAAATGAAAGATAAGATCGGCACCGATCCACACCACAAAGAGGGTAAACATGAGGAGAAAGATGCGCGACAGCATCTGGGCGGTAAGGTACTCGAGGGCGGTCAGCGGAGTGGCTTTCAGTCGTTTAAGTGCGCCGTTTTTCCGGTAGCGAACAATCACATAGCCGACCCCCCAGAGCGCCGAAAACATCATATTCATTGCCAGGACACCCGGCATCAGCCAATCGATATAGCGGATTTGCGGGCCGCTGGTCACTCCTTTTTCCGGGGGATTTTTTCCGGCCATAAAGGAGGCAAGGAAGACTCTTTCTGCCAGGGAGCCGTTCGGTGAGGAGTCGTTGATCCAGTAAGCATGGGTCGAAGAAAGGGCATCAACGAGGAGATCGATCTTGTGGTGGCTGAGTTTTGCTTCTCCTTCCTCCCGATTGGCAACCGGTAAAAAAATAATATGCCGATCATGCTGAAAGGCCGGCGGCAGGGTGGTTTGCAGAAGATCAACGCCGGCCCCAGGAGGGAAGATCCCGACCTGGAATTGTTTGAATTCCTTGCCCTCGAAAATAATACCGAAGCCGATAATAACCAGGAAAGGAAAGGCGAAATTCCAGCCAAAGGCGGCACGATCACGGAAAAATTCGTAATTTCTGGCTTTAAAGATGGCCCACATTCGTCGCAGATTCATAGTGTGTATCATCGAGAGAAATGGTTGTAGGGGGAGATCATTCCCGCAGCTTTTTCCCGGTGAGATGGAGAAAGACATCTTCGAGATTGGCTGAGTGAATGGAAATACCTCGGAGATCGATATTTCTTTCCATGAGGCTGGACAGGCCCTGGTGAATCTCATCGGTGTGGATGACGATCTCGCCGTTTTGTTTCAGGGTGGAAAAAGGCAGGCCGTCGAGTTGCTGCTTATTGATAGTGCCGGGCAGAATGATGGAACTGCCGCCGCCGTACTGACGGATCAATTCCTCGGGGCTGCCGTTGGCGATGATCGTGCCTTGATCCATGATGGCAATTTCGTCGCAGAGATACTCCGCCTCTTCCATGGAGTGGGTGGTGAGGATCAGGGTCCGGCCTTCCTCTTTCAATTGCCTGATGATGTCCCAGAGATTGCGGCGGGATTGGGGGTCGAGGCCGGTTGACGGTTCGTCGAGAAAAATCAGGCGAGGTTGGTTGATGAGGGCCAGAGCCAGCATCAGGCGCTGGGTCTGGCCGCCCGAAAGTTTGTCGTTTCGTTGTTTTTTGATACCGTCCAAGTTGCAGCGGCGGGAGAGTTCTTCCGTATCGGCAGGAGTGCTGAAAAGGCCGGCAAAGGTTGCGAGAGTCTCCTCGATCGTCAGAAAATTGAGCAGGGACGTATGCTGAAACTGAATGCCGATTTCTTCCCGGAAGGTGGCTGTTCGCCGGTGGCCGTTGTAGAGGATCTCGCCGCTTGTCGCTTCGATGATATCTTCGACAATCTCCATGGTGGTCGTCTTGCCGGCGCCATTCGGGCCGAGCAGACCGAAGCAGATGCCCGGTTGGACTTGAAACGAGACGTCACGGACCGCGTCCAGGTGCGAAAACCGTTTGCGGAGATGGTGGATTTCAAGGATTGGTTGCATGCCATTCAAGGGGTGGTGATGGGGTGGTGAAGAGACTCGATGGTTTTCGGTAAAAAGAGTCCCGCTTGTTGGGGTCGGGATTTTCTGCGTACCGACCTTACCAATCTCGGATCAGATTGTGCAAGACATTTTACAACGACCTCTTAGCGGATTGCGAATCGTCGGTTTGCCTTGGTTTGCCCTTAAAGTTGGAGAGAGCTGTTGCTTTCCCCATATGCAAAATCCTTGTTGATGCTGTTTCGCAGATCTTTTATAAACCTCTCTAAGGACACCCGGTACAGGGCGGGATCTTGCCAATTCCTAAAGTCACTTATCTCCCGGGTAGTACGAATCATTTCTGCCCAAGCTTTCTTGCTGGTAAATATTGAATCGTCAATCGATATCGGGAATAAGATCTGATTATCGTAGATGTGATTTCTTTTCACTCGTTCTCGTTCGAATGCCGCCTCCACCTCATTTTCCATCCAGAAACCGGTAAGGGAGTGTTGCGACAGAATGAGGAGTAACATGTCCTGCATTTTTACTGTCTTATCGATTTCATGTCGGATTTTTCTGCCACTTTTCAGGTTTTCACCGGCAAGCCAGCAACGCACCCCTTGGTCCTGCAGATCCTTTTTAAGACGATCGGCAAAGTCCTGGTTTTTTGCAGAATATGAGATGAAGCATGAATAATATTCCCAAGGACCGCCAACCAATTGGGGAATTGTTTCGATGAGGTTTTTTGGTACTCCGGCTTGACGGAGGAAGTGGTCCGGAATATTCCCGCGAGACTGAAAAATCGTGTCGATACCCACCGTTGATGGGGCATGATGGATAACTTCAGACAGGCCGAGAGCATGACCTAAATCGCAATCGGAAAAGATTGTGCCGCCAAGACTGGCATTTTCTAAATTGGTATTTTTAAACAAGGTATCGGAAAAAATCGTGCCGTTGAGAAGAGCCCGTTGCAGATTGGCATCCCAAAGGTTGGCATTTACCAGATTGGCTCGCTGCAGGTTCGCTCGCTGGAGGTTCGCTTTGCGAAAATTTGCCCCTTGGAGGTTGGCACCCCACAGGTTTGCCCCCCGAAGATCGGCTTCATAAAGGTTGGCTTCATAAAGGTTGGCTTCGCGAAGGTCGGCGCGGCGAAGATTCGCCCGCATCAGATTTGCTCCCTGAAAATCAGCTGCCATGTAATTTCCCGCAAAGAGGTTGGCGCGAGCAAGATTGGCTTTTTTGAGATTTGCCCCCTCAAGGTTCGCGCCAACAAGATCTGTGCCTTGGAGGTCGGCGCCATGCAGATTGCCGCCATGCAGGTCAACCCATTGGAGGTCCATTGCCGAGAGATCTGCTCCTTCCAGTTGTGCTCTGAACATATATTTTTGTTCCTGAACGAATTCCCTCCACGCCTCGACACCGCCGTTGCGCAGAATTTTCAGGTGTTCTTGATGTGTCATGAGGTTCTCCGTTACATGGTGGCACTGTTCAGTGGACAGTATAGCAAACACAAAGAGCTATATCACTCACAAATATACAGGTGCTCATCACAGTGAGAGTGTTTGAGAACTGGTAACAACCTGCAAAAAGGTATCCGAAGTAGAAAAGAACGAAGGTTGGTGAAGGGCGATGACATGACGCCTTGCGGCCATGGAATTGTCCGCAGGTTTTTGTCACGTATGTGTAATAATGCCGTAAAAAATTTGATCGGATGCTTGAAAACATCCCGTATGTCACATACGTGTCTTAAAGCCGCCATCCCCAATAGTTAAGGAATTCCGGGAAGTTTTTAAGATCTGAGGCCTTTCTTGCCCAGAATTTAAGACTGGTATAGAACACTGTGTCACTCTTGTCATGCGCGCTGTATGCCTTGTCTTCACCGACATGGAGGTCAAAGGCCCACCAGCTGATAAGGAGCCGCTCGAAAATCTTCATATTGTCCTTAACGTATCCTTTGTGCGCCCCCTCTGTCTCGAAAAATGCTACGGTTTTGTCTCGGTACGGGAGGTAGTAGAGGTCAAGCATGGGTTTCAGGTGCATTGGTACCTGATGTGCAATAGCCTGTCGGGTGAGGCTGTCGGTTACGGTGACGGCACTTATTCTGTGAGTTTCACTCTCCAGAGTGAAGGCGATTCGAGTGTCGGCGTGTTCGTCGGTAAATTGCAGGCTGCTCGGGAGGGTGTATCCGTAAACCGACTGGGGCTCGGTCGACCAGGTATTCGGCAAGGCTGCACGCGGCATTGCCTTGGTAGGGAAGAAGGCAAGGTAGCAGCCGCAGGTATGCACCGTTGTAACAAGGAGAAGGGTCCCAGCCTCGTCAAGAGTGTAAATAAAGAGGATTCCGGGGTTGCGACCGGCGGTGAGGTTCAGGGACGTCCAGCCGAGGGGAACCTCTTGAAAATGGATGCGATAGATCAGATTGGTGTAGAGACCTTTGGCCGTGGTGAACTCCTGGGCCTCGAAGTAAACGGCAGGCTTTCCAGGATCAACGTAAATTTCAGGTTCGGTGCCGTTCCCCGTGCCGGCACTGGGGCTCCCGATTTTATTAAATGGTTTTGCCGATTCCTTGAGGAGAAATGCCGGTGTATGCGCGGCGGTTATCGATGCCGGGGCGGGAGGGAGATAGAGAGCTGTTTGATTGGATGGGTTGCCAGGCGGATGGGCGCAACCGGCAAGAAAGAGCGTCCAAATAGTCAAGCATAGGGATAGGGCGGTAAATCGATTTGCAAGCCACCTCAGGTTGAAAGGATTTTCGCTGAGCATGGTTCTTTCTCCTCAGGGGCCGCTACGAATGCAGGAAAAATCACGAAGGGACTTGTACAACACCCAGCCCGGTTATGAAAAGATTCCGGGCTGGGTTGAAGGAAAATCTTAAAACTCTATATCAGCCGGTTCATAATATTCTTTTGGATGTTTACAGGCCGGGCACTTGGGTGGTGGTTCGGTGCCGGTGTAGGAATAGCCGCAGAGGGAGCATTTCCATTTCACTGGTTTGTCACGCTTAAAAACCGTACCATTCACCACCATTTCCAGCAGTTTTTTGTATCTCCCGCGATGTTCCGCCTCAACTTTGCCGATCTGGGTAAAAAGCATGGCCGCTTCCATATTCCCCTCCCCTTCGGCCTCTTTGGCGAAGGTGGGATACATGGTGCTCGTTTCGTAATCTTCGCCGGCAAAGGCCTCTTTCAAATTTGCCGCAGTGTCACCGATGCCATTAAGAAGTTTAAAGTGATCATTTGCATGCCGCATCTCATTGGCAGCGGTTTCCTCGAAAATCCTGGCGATGTAGTGGTATCCTTCCTTGCGGGCAACCTTGGCAAAAAAGGTGTATTTGTTTCGGGCCATGGATTCTCCTGCAAAAGCAGCCTGCAAATTTTCTATGGTTTTACTCATGTAATCCTCCTGGAAAATATTGGTCTGATGATACGTGAAAATTGAATTTACGGTAAGCCTTATTAATAAATAATGATTCTTATTTAATCTGCGCACCGATCTCTGTCAATGTGATTTTTTAACTGCCTGGTGCTGCTGTTAACCTCCCATAAAAGGGGCGGATTCTTAGAAAGATATAGCAATTGCGGCTTCGCTGCTCCACGTCGCAATTGGTTGAATAATGCATATCGCATTTTATCCCGTTGCAGAGGAAGACAAAAAGTCCGGAAAAAGAACTGCTTGGGTGAAAAAAGAGTAATACTGTTTTTTTTGTAGTTTTTTTATTTTGCTTAGTGTATTTTTCGGGGTTACTCAGACGTGTTTATCTTTTCAAGTGAACGTTTTCATTTTTTTGCCCCAACGATGGACTATCAACCCCATTGGTATTACTCGGGATCGGAAGGGCTTTTGGGTATAACCGATTGAATCAGTTGAGTAAGGAGTTGCAGCCTGCTGTGACTCCTTACTTTTTTTCTTCCCACAGCTTGTGAGAAGCGAGGCCGGAAGCTAACCGGTTGGCAACGTTGTAGAGGACAGCAGCCATGAATAAGGATCTATCGAAAGTAAGAAATATAGGTATCAGTGCCCATATCGATTCGGGAAAGACTACGCTCACCGAACGTATCCTGTTTTACACAAAAAAAATTCATGCAATTCATGAAGTTCGGGGCAAGGACGGGGTCGGCGCGAAAATGGACTCCATGGAACTTGAAAAAGAGCGTGGTATTACCATTCAGTCAGCTGCCACCTACTGTTCCTGGAAAAGTGTTGACATCAACATCATCGACACGCCTGGCCACGTTGACTTCACCGTTGAGGTCGAGAGAGCACTCCGCGTACTGGACGGCGCCATTCTGGTGCTGTGTTCGGTTGGCGGAGTCCAGTCTCAGTCGATCACCGTAAACAGGCAGATGACCAGATACACTGTTCCTCGTATCGCCTTCATTAATAAGTGTGACCGGACCGGCGCCAATCCCGAAAAGGTCACCCGCCAACTTCGCGATAAGCTGGACTTGAACGCCCACATGATGCAGATTCCGATAGGGCTGGAAAGCGATCTGAAGGGAATGATCGACCTGATTACCATGAAGGCCGTCTACTTTGAGGACCCCAATGGGGAAACCATTGTCGAAAGAGAAATTCCTGCCGAGTACCAGGCCGAAGCACAAACCAAAAGAGAGACCCTGCTCGAAGAGGTCTCCATGTTTTCCGAAGAACTCATGGAGGCATTGCTGGAGGGCGGAGACATTGATACCCAACTCATCTACGACGCCGTTCGCAAAGGGACCCTTGCCCTTGAATTTACCCCGGTGCTCATGGGATCGGCCTATAAAAATAAAGGCGTGCAATTGCTGCTTGACGCGGTCGAAAGATATCTCCCGTGTCCGACCGACGTCGTCAATATGGCCCTCGATCTGAAAAACGAGGAGAAGGAATTTGCCGTCACCAATAGTCCCGATGACCCACTCATCATGCTGGCCTTTAAACTTGAAGATGGGCGTTATGGACAGTTGACCTACACTCGCACCTATCAAGGGAAATTGGCTAAAGGGGATACCGTTTTCAATAGCAGAACCGGGAAGAAGACGAAAATCGGTCGGCTCTGTCGTATGCATTCCAATGAGATGGAAGAGATCGAAGCCTGCGGCTCCGGTGATATCGTCGCGCTTTTCGGTGTCGATTGTGCCTCCGGTGATACCTTTACCTCGGAGGAAATCAGCTGCTCCATGACCTCCATGCATATCCCCGAACCGGTTATTTCTTTGGCGGTGATCCCGAAAGATAACAAGGCGCAGATGAACATGTCCAAGGCGCTGAACCGATTCACCAAGGAAGATCCGACCTTCAAAACCTACGTTGATCATGAAACCGGTGAAACCATTATCTCCGGGATGGGCGAGCTGCATCTTGAGGTGTATGTCGAGAGAATGAAGCGTGAATATGACGCCGTGGTCGAAGTAGGTGCTCCTCAGGTTGCCTATCGCGAAACTATCTCCCAGAAGGCCTCTTTTAGCTACACCCACAAGAAACAGACCGGTGGTTCCGGGCAGTTTGGCCGGGTTGGCGGATACATGGAGCCGTTGGAGGAAGGGGATTACGAATTTGTCGACAGTATTGTCGGCGGCGTCATCCCCCGTGAGTTTATCGGCTCTTGCGATAAAGGCTTTAAAAAGAGTCTGGAAAAGGGCTCACTCTGCGGTGCGGCCATTACCGGGGTTCGCTGTGTTATCAATGACGGGGCCTATCATGCGGTCGACTCCTCCGATATCGCCTTTCAACTGGCGGCCATAGGTGCCTTTAAAGAGGGATATCTCAAGGCCAAGCCGATAATCATGGAGCCCATCATGAAGGTAGCCGTGGAAGGACCGACCGAGTTTCAGGGGTCGGTCATGGGTTCCATCAACCAGCGCCGTGGCATGATCATCGGTACCACCGAGGAAGGTTCGTATTCGGCGGTAGAGGCTGAAGTGCCTCTCTCCGAGATGTTCGGCTATTCCACCGCTCTCCGCTCCCTTACCCAGGGAAAGGCCGAATTTACCATGGAATTCGCGAGTTTCAAACCGGTACCAAAGGGTGTCAGCGAGCAATTGATCAAGGCCTATCAGGACGAGCGAAAGAACGCTTGAAATTGCCTGCGTTATTGACTACAACAAGAACAAGAGACTGGACACTCGGTGTTCGGCTTGATACCTGCATGCGCCATGCGGGGGAATAAGGAATCGAAAAAGGTGAACTGCCATGGGAAACAACGAGTTGATAGTAAATAATCCTCTCCGGGCACTCGGCCTGGAGGACAAATCGGGCGGTGTCCAGGCCATGATGGGCTTGGTTATGGCCAGGGCCGGTCTCGGCAAGACCGCAATTCTCGTGCAATTTGCCCTGGATTGTATGCTGCTGGGCAATAGAGTGCTGCATGTAGCCATCGGCGAAGGGGTGGATAAAACCCGCACCTGGTATGATGATATCCTTTCCTTGTTGACCGACGGGGAAAAAATCAGCTCAATTCCGGAAATCATGAAAAACCGGATGATCATGACCTTCAAAGAAAGCTCCTTCAGCAAGGCCCTTCTCGAAGAGCGGCTGGATGATCTGGTAAAACAAAATATCTACAAACCCGAATGTCTGATAATTGACGGCTATGACTTTGCCAACAATGACAGGGAATCCCTCGAAGGTCTCAGGAATTTCATGAATGATCGAGGCCTGAAGATGATCTGGTTTTCGGCTGTCAGCCATCGTGACGACAAGCGGGTGAGTCTCGATGGGGTGCCCGCTCCCTGCCATGAGGTTGACAGTCTTTTCGAAACGGTACTGCTGATCAAGCCGGTGGGGGATGCTATGAAGCTGGATATACTGAAATGCGATTCCTGCAAGCTCGATCCCGGGACCACCCTGATGCTTGATCCTTCGACCATGCTCATCAAAAAAGGCTGAGAAAGCGGTTGCCGATACAGGCAAAAGCTTCGAGTTGAACAAAAGCGGGATGCCCATGGCATTCCGCTTTTTTTGTTAGTGCAAGGTGAGAAAATGCAACTAAGACCCTGTATTGATCTCCACGGTGGCGTGGTGAAACAGATTGTCGGATCGACGCTTGTCGACGGTAAGCCGGATGCGGTGCAGACCAATTTCATCGCCGAAAAACCGCCTGCCTGGTTTGCCGCACTGTACCGGGCGGATAATCTGACCGGCGGCCATATCATCAAGCTCGGGCCGGGAAACGATAAGGCTGCCGAGGAAGCGCTTGCTGCCTGGCCGGGCGGAATGCAGCTTGGCGGCGGCATAACCGCCGACAATGCCGGCTGTTGGCTTGATAAAGGGGCCTCCGAGGTTATCGTCACCTCCTACGTTTTCCGGGATGGGGTGGTCGATACCGAGCGACTGAACAAGCTGGTGGCGGCGGTGGGCAGGAAGAGATTGGTCCTTGATCTCAGCTGTCGAAGGAAAGAAGACCAGTATTACATAGTAACCGATCGCTGGCAAAAATTTACAAGTGTTGCCATCACTCCCGAGGTGCTGACTAAGCTCGCCAAATGTTGCAGTGAATTTCTCATTCATGCAGCCGACGTAGAAGGGAAGTGTTCAGGCATTGAAAAAGAGCTTGTTGAAAAGCTGGCACTTTGGACGCCCATTCCCACAACCTACGCCGGCGGCATCAGGGATATCGGGGATCTGCAGTTGGTCCGGGAAGCTGGAAAAGGCAGGCTGGATTGCACCGTCGGCAGCGCTCTTGATATCTTTGGCGGTACGACTCTTACCTACAAAGAAGCTGTACGGTTTTGCCGTGTTACCGAAGAAGACAGGAACCGGTAAAAGGAGAAGCAGCCCTTGGTCCAGCTGGAGCTGGTGTCTAGCGTCCCGAGTTTCTGACGTATGGCGAGAGAATGTTGCTCCGGGGCGCTCGGCGCTTTCCGCCATGTTCGAACCTTGACCTGGAGAGTTTCTTTCGATACAATACCTTACCAACACTCAACTTTCCTCTTGTCTCTTAATTAACTGAATATTCAGGGAATGTATGGCGTCACATAAGGAAAAACAGCGACGGGAGATTGAAAAATTCATTGCCAAAATGCCGAGTCTGTCAACCACAGTCGGCAAGGTCATGGAAATATGCAGCCGCACCGATGCCTCTCCCAATGAACTGAATAAAGTTATCTCGCTTGATCCGGTACTGGCCGGTCAGGTATTGAAACTCATCAACTCCGCCTACTATTCGCTGATCAATAAAGTAACCTCCTTGACCCGGGCAATTACCATGCTGGGGATGAATACTGTAAAAAATATGGCCCTCAGCACAGCCATTATTCGAACCGTTACCGGAGCAAAGAAATCCAGGGCACTCCCTACCACCAAATTCTGGGCCCATTCAATCGGTACCGGGGTCAGTGCCAAACTCCTCGGAGAGGCGAAAGGAATAGCTGTCATGGAAAGGGAGGAACTGTTTCTTGCCGGTTTGCTCCACGATCTTGGCAAGGTTCCTTTTGGCGATGACTATATCGAGGCCCTGAATATCGCAAAATTCCAGCAACTACCGCTCTATGAGGTGGAGCTGGATGTTATGGGCATCAGCCATCAGGAGGTGGGGCTGATGATTGCCGATAAATGGAAACTCAACGAGGTCATCACCACCTGCATAGGCACGCACCATGAAATAGCGAAACTGACGGAGGACAGCGGTCAGAAGGTGGCCTTGGTAGCCCTCGGCAATATGTATACCAATATTTTTGACCACGGTTACGCCGGCGATCCTTTTCCCAGGGAGGAGGATGTCGAGCGCCTTCGTCAAGCCGTTGATCTTACTCCAGATGAGTTTTGCGGGATCGGCGAAAGAGTGATCGAGGAAATACACAAGGCTGAGGTTTTTTTAAAACTCTGAAAAATCAATGGGAGCCCATATGAAGGTTCGTTTTTGGGGGGTGCGGGGATCTATCCCCAGTCCGGGGGCCAAAACCCAAAAGTATGGCGGCAACACCGCCTGCATCGAACTGCGGGTGGGAGCCGAGGATCGACTCGTCATCATTGACGCGGGCTCGGGGATTCGTTCCCTTGGCAACTCTATGATGGCTAGCGATCTGCCCAAAGGGCCGATCAAGGCCGATATCTTCCTTTCCCACACGCATTGGGACCATATCATGGGCTATCCGTTTTTCACCCCGATTTACATCCCGGGGACCACCTTAAAGGTACACGGACCGGTCTCCTTTGAGGATGATCCTCTGGAAGAGGTGGTGGGCGGTCAGATGAAATACCGTTATTTCCCCGTCAATCTTGGTGAACTTGCCTCGGAAATTGAATATATTCGCTTAAAGGAGGCTCCCTCCATCGATCTTGGTAACGGTCTGCACCTGTCGACCAAACTGCTCAACCACCCTATTACTGCCCTGGGATACCGTTTCACTTACGATGGCAAAGCGGTCTGCACCTGCTACGACACCGAGCCGTTTCGTAATTTGTTTATCACCGACCCTAACCACCCTGATTACGATGAGGCTATGGCCTTTGAAGGGGCTGAGGTGGCCGCCGAGCAAAATCTTGCCGTTGAACAGTTTTTTGCCGGGGCCGATCTCCTTATCCACGATGCCCAATATACCGCCGCCGAATATGGATCGCGGATAAATTGGGGCCACACGGCAATGGAGTATGCCATCGCCGCTGCCAACCGCGCCGGGGTAAAAAAACTGGCGCTATTTCATCATGACCCGGATCGATTTGATGCGACCCTGGATGAGTTGTCGGCTATTTACTGTGAACCGGGGAAATTCGGGAACACCGAGGTGTTTTTTGCCAGAGAGGGAATGGAGATAGACCTGTAGGCTCTTCATCTCACCAGGGAGACAGGGAGCGTCTTATCCGCTCGATACAGCCATGATCGGCATGAAAGGGGATAGGTGGCGGCTCGGGAAACGGCAGGATGAGTTCCTCGCCAAAGGGAGTTTTACAAGCGTTGCGATTGTAGGCCTCGATTGCCAGGCGTTCGAGGTTGACCGTGTCTTCGGTGTTGTAGGCGAGAAGCGTCTGCAGGGCCTTCTCGTCGTTATAATCCCGGTAGCGTTGCCAGAGGAGGACGGCAAAAGAGCCGTCGACCCCGTCAAGACTGCCGCGGTTCATGCCCAGCATTTTCTCACAGCCTTTCAGCCCGCCCTTGAAACCGAGACGTGCCAGGACATAGCGCAAATCGATTTGCGCCTGGGGGAGTTGTATCCGGAAAAATCTCTCCAGAACCGGAATATCGAAGCCCTTGCCGTTGTAGGTGACAAGCACCTGATATTTGTTGACGGCGTCGACAAAATCGTCCAGGTTGATGCCGTTTATGTAGGTAAACACCTCCTTGCCGTCATAGAGTGCAATGGTGGTCACCTCGGCCGAGTCGTCAAGTCCGGTGGTTTCGATGTCCAAGTAAGCGGTGCGCTCCCGGAAGTGCGGGAAAATTCGCCACACTTCCGAGCTGTCGAGACGCTTGGTGAAAAAGTTAGGATTGTCTTCGAGGGCCGCGACCGAATTCTTCAGGGTGCGGTCGGCATCGATACGGGCGATGGCGGAGAAGCGGACGGGTGGCGGGTCCCGCCACGTATCCCAAGTGGTGATACCCGCTTCCCAGAGTTTTGTTTCAACCTTTCGGCCGATGCCCGGAAGATGGCAGAAGGTATGGTGCAGCATTTCCGCTTTTGTTAAAGGACGGGTCCGCTGTGAACCGATTTTTTCCTGCCCTTGCCGGTCGAACCGCCATTACCGCCATTGAATCGCTCGGGCTTCTGCCGCCTCGCGGCAGGCTGGGGAGTTTCAATGCCCTCGCCAAGTCTCTGAATCCGGAGGGTTTTGCTGCCGACACGGCTCTTATGTAATAAGCGTAGGGTGTCATCCGGCATACCGCAGGGCAGATCGACGGTGCTGTAGGAATCGTAGATGGCGATACGACCGATATGTCGGCTGCTGATGTCGGCCTCGTTGGCGATGGCGCCGACAATGTTTGCCGGCTTGATGCCATGTTCGCTGCCGAGTTCAATGCGAAAACGCTCCATGCCTTCCTCGGGCGGTAACTGGATGTTCGAGGTTCGGCCAACGGCCCTGGTCTTTGCTCTCGGCTTGGCAGTGTAGCGTTGTTCCGGGGCAGGCGCCACGGGGACTTTCTGTTCTTCCAGAAGCAGCGGCCGGCCGCCCTGGGCGAGCAGGGCCAGTGCCGCCGCCAGTTGTTCGGGTACGATCTGGTTTTCCCGCAGATATTCGTTCACCAAGGTTCGGTAAAAGGAGGTGTCGCCCTGCAGGGCGGTAGTGATTTTTTCCTTGAAGCCATCAATCCGCTTCTTGTTGATGGCTGCGGTCGAAGGCAGGTCGGCCATTTGGATTTTCTGCCTCGTAGCCTGCTCGATCGATTTGAGCATCGATCGTTCCCGGCCATTGATAAAAAGAATGGCCTCGCCGCTTCGACCGGCTCTGCCGGTTCTGCCGATCCGGTGGATATAGGCCTCGGCATCGAACGGAATATCGTAATTGATGACATGGCTGATGCGCTCGACGTCAAGACCGCGGGCGGCGACGTCGGTGGCTACGAGGATGTCGATCTTTTTTGCCTTCAATTGTTCGACGGTGCGCAGGCGTTGGCTCTGCTGAATATCGCCATTGAGCGGTGCCGCCGCATAGCCGAGGGCGACCAGTTGCTCGGCGAGTTCCACCGTCTGAATTTTCGTTCGGACGAAAACCAGCATGCCGTCGAAGGTCTCGGCCTCGAGAATTCTGCTGAGTGCGCTCAGTTTTGCCGCCAGACCATTAGTGATGAGGCAGCGCTGGTTGACGGTCTGGGCAGAAACGGTCTTGGTCCTGATGGTGATTTCCACCGGCTCGGTCAGGTATTTTTGGGCGATATCGCGAATGGTTTTCGGCATGGTGGCGGAGAACAGAGCGGTCTGTTTCCTGCCGGGAAGTTGCTCAAGAATCCATTTGACGTCTTCGAGAAAGCCCATCTTCAACATCTCGTCGGCTTCGTCCAGGACCAAACTGTGAATGGTCTCCGTCTTCAGGGTACCGCGACGGATGTGATCCATGACCCGGCCGGGAGTGCCGACCACCACTTGGACGCCGCGTTGCAACTGCTTGAGTTGGATGGTGTAATCCTGACCGCCGAAAATCGGCAGCACTCGGAGATTTTTCATGTGTTTGCCGTAGGCCTCGAAGGCCTCCGCCACCTGAATCGCCAGTTCCCGGGTGGGGGCAAGAACGAGGATCTGCGGGCTTCTGGTTTTGTCGGGCGCAAGCCTGGTAAGCAGCGGCAGCGCGAAGGCGGCGGTTTTTCCGGTCCCGGTCTGGGCCTGGCCGACCACATCTTTGCCCGCCAGCATATGCGGAATCATCTCCTCCTGGATGGGGGTGGGGATTTCGTATCCGGCGTCGCTTACAGCCTGGAGAAGGGGGGCGGCAAGGCCCATGTCGGAAAAGGAAAGGGGTGGTGTTTCATTGAGAGAGGACATAGTAATACCTTTACAGAAGGGTTGATTCCAAAGAAGAATTTGTTGTGCAAAGCCTGCCCGGGAAAGAAAAATCGGCAGCAAGTCAAAGAGAATCGGTTATGACTCTCGGCGGCCGATAAGCCGTGTCCGTCCAGTTTTGCGCAATTAACCCAATTCCGTAAATCGGCATTGGTACCTTCATGAAAAACGATTTTGCCAAAGGCGGAAAAAGTTCTGTTTGAAGGTACTCATTCCATGTACTGGTCTGACACTCACGATGAAGAGCAGCCTTATTACCAGGATGGCCGGAAAGATGCAATGCTTTTATGCAGGTGATTTTACGTTATTTGCCGATGCCTTCGTTGAATGCAGAGGGGTGCTGTGGCCGGTGCAGTTAGGAAGGAAACCGGCCAGATGGGTGCAATTCGCAGGAGCACAGGCAACGACGGAACTACGAAGTTATATAACAGGCGAGAATCTCTCCGAAGTAGAGGGTGTGGTAATCTTTTTTCGGATACAGTTTTTCCAAATCGGTATGCAGAAAGGTGCTGTCCATTGCCGACTTATAGACGATCCGGCATTCATAATGGTTGCCGGGAATATCGACTATCGGCGACGGCACCTGCTGTGCCGCCTTCTGCTTAAGACAGCATTCCTTAAATTTATCGAGATCGCGACCGGATTTGGTGCCGCAGGTCATGACCGCATCCTGGTAGGTACCGGGAGCGGGAACGGTGACCGTAAAGTTGTCGGTTTTTTCCAGAAGCGAAAAGGTGTGGCGCGAATCCCGCACGGCGATCATCAACACCGACCGTTGCCAGATGTAGCCGATAGTGGCCCAGCCGATGGTCATGGTGTTCACCTTCCCGTCGGCCTGGACGGTGAGAAAGGCTCCCTTCTTGATTCTTTCCATCATCTGGTCGGCATTTTCCAGATATCCTACGGTTTGCATGGCGATAGTCCTCGGGTTATAATAGTGGGTTGATTGGTGCTCAGGAATCACTTACTTTTTTGCGCATGGTTTTGATTCTGCCGCGTCTGGTCTTGCTTTCTACGCGTTTTTGTCGGGCGGTCACCGAGGGACGGGTCGGTGTTCGCTTCTTTTCCGTGACGGTGACGCGACGGATAATTCTCGCCAATCGTTCCAGGGCATCCGTTCGGTTTTTCTCCTGGGTTCGATACTGTTGTGCCTTGATGACGAGGATGCCGTCGCCAGTCAAGCGCTGGTCGCTCATGGCCAGCAGGCGCTCCTTGTAGATGTCCGGTAGGGAGGAGCCGCGGATGTCAAAGCGCAGGTGAATGGCACTGGCCACCTTGTTGACGTTCTGCCCTCCGGCACCCTGGGCCCGAATGGCAATGAGGGTGATTTCATGGTCGGGAAGTGAAATCCTGGGGTTAATAATGAGCGGCACGGCGACAAAACTCCAAAGGGTCGTTAAAAAAAAATCGGATATGCTTTCGGTTAATTGAATAATGTTACGGATCTTGCTATGATACCCGCATAAAGAGGTCCTGTCGAGTCATCACCTGGAAAAAATAACCTGTCGGTAAGAGATATGCGCTGCCCGAAGTGTAATCATGAACAGAATAATATGGTGGAATGCGACGTTTGTGGGGTGATTTTCGCCAAGTATCAGAAAATCCAGGAACGAAAGAGAGAGGAGGAGGAGGCATTAAAAGAGCAGAAAGTGCAAGAAGAACCCCCGTCCGAGAAATCCGGTTCGGTGATGAAACTTCTTCAGGTGCTTCTTCTGGTGGTGGTCGTTGCTGCCACGACCTACTATTTCACCGGCAATAAGTCAACGCCTTCCCCCGTTCAGCCACCGGTTGAAGTTGCCCCCGTTGCCAAGGCTCGAAACACCTCTGTTGTCGCGGCTCCACTCGCCCCGGTTCAAAATCGCATCGTGAAGGTGCCCGCACCGCAACAGGCGAGTCCTGAGGCGCCCGCCGTACAAGGCAACATTATCGAACGGGCGAGGAATGCGACGGTGTCCATCGAAACACCGTTGGGAACTGGATCGGGTTTTTTCGTCAATAGTAAGTATATCGTCACCAATCGCCATGTGGTTCAGTTCGACGAGAAAAAAGCCGCCGAGATGCGCAACAATATTGAAAAGGATCGACGGTATTATGAACTCGAGGAGCAGAAGATAAGTGAATGGAAGCAAAAATACCAGGAATTACCGAAGGGTCCTTCACGCAGCCAGTTGGCCATGATCATCGATCAGCACGAGGAGGAACAAAAAAAGGTGTTGCCGATGCTTCAGGAGAACGAACGGAAATTGGCAAAGGTAGATCGAAAGACCCAGTCCTCTGAAATCAAGATTTTCTTTGCCGACGGCAAAGAGCTTATCATCAATCGCTTCCTGGTAAGTTCCAAGTATGATTTGGCTCTACTGTCCATATACACCGGCGAACGCCCCTTTCTCGAGAAACCCCCAAAGGGGGCAGAGCTTCATCAAGGAGACAAGGTCTATGCCATAGGAAGCCCTGTGGGGCTGCGGCATACCGTAACTGCCGGGATTTTTTCCGGTTTACGGACAATGGAGAAAGACGGACCGGTGTATCTGCAGACCGATGCGGCCATTAATCCGGGCAATAGCGGTGGGCCAATTATCGATGAGAAAGGCTATGTGCGTGGGGTGGCTACCATGCACCTTAGGGACACGGCAGGGCTTGGTTTTGCCATCCCCATCGAAAAGGTCTTCGAAGAGTTCTCATCGGTACTGCATTAATTGGTGTATCTCCGACTGTTGTCAAGACACCGAGGATCCGGCAACCCAACCTGTTGAAAAAGCAGCCTGGAGATTGTAACCGCCGGTGTCGGCCTGGAGGTCGAGCAACTCCCCGACGATAAACAAACCCTTCACCAGTTTTGATTGCATGGTGTGGGGATCAATTTCTTTCAGGCTGACACCCCCGGCGCTGATAATCGCTTCGTTGAAAGAGCGGTAGCCGCTTATGTCGACGCGAAAGTCTTTCAGCCACTGCACCAGGCGTTTGCGCAATTTCCCGGGGAAGTGGGCGGTATCCTGATTTTCCGGCAGATGGCAGGCTTCCATACAGATAGGAATCATCTCGCGGGGCAGAAGACCGCGCAGTATCCCGGCTATCGGTTCACCGCCGCGGCCGGAAAAGTCGCGGAGCAGCCGGGCATCCAGCTTGTCGCTATCGAGCGCCGGTTTGAGGTCAAGGGCCAGGGTCACTTTCTCGCCGCGGTCGAGGGCGTCGACCGCTATCCCACTGAGACTCAGCACAACCGGGCCGCTCAGGCCAAAGCCGGTAAAGGCAAGCTCGCCGAAGTCTTGAGCTTTGCGCTTACCGTCGAGATAGAGCCTGACCCCGATATTACGCAACTCAAGCCCGGCCATGCGGTGGATTTTCGGGTCGGTGCTTACCAAGGGCACTAGGGCCGGTCGCACGGGGACGATGCTGTGGCCGAGTTCTGCCGCCAGTCGGTAGCCGTCGCCGGTCGAGCCGGTGCGCGGGTAGGATTTGCCGCCGGTGGCGAGGATGACGTTTTCGCACGGCAATTCCTCAGTTTCGCAACGTACCCCGTAAACTTTGCCGTTCCGGACCAGGATGCTGGTCGCCGTCGCACCATGACGCACGGTCACCCGCAAGGACTTCAACCAAGTGTTGCAAACCCTGACGACATCAAGGGCCCGTCCGCCGGCGGGGAAGATGCGGCCGCCGCGCTCAATCACCAGCGGCAAGTTCCTGCTTTCGAAGAAGGCGGTCAGTTCGGCGGTAAAAAATTGCTGAAAACACTGGCGGAGAAAGTTGCCGTTTTTACCGAAATGGGCGAGGAAGTCGGCGAGTTCAGCACTATTGCCAAGGTTGCAGCGACCCTTGCCGCTGATGCCGATCTTCCGACCGGTTCGCTCCATTTTTTCCAGGAGTATGACTTTTCCACCCCTTTCGGCGGCTCGACCCGCTGCCATGAGGCCGGCGGCACCGCCGCCGATGACGATGGTTCTACCTATCTGCATGGCGTTCGTTTCCTTGTTGAAAAGAGGAGGAGCAGCCCTTGCAAACGTTTCGCAAACGAGCTGGCAATTGGGAAAACTGGCTGCAAATTACTCTAGTGTCGAGGAAAGAAAAAGGCCAAAGAAAGCTGCGGACCAATCCGATCGGTAAGTGGCGCAAACTCCCAGCTCTGGACATGGATTTTTCCGTTGAATAATCAGCCATCATGTTTAATAGTAGCTTTTCTTGCGGCGTTGCTGCCATGGCAGTGCGATGCAGTCTCGACTGCCGGAAGAGTGAGGGATCGACACGATGAAATATAAAAAAAGCCATTTGGCTTGAAGGAGAGACATGACACAGGTAATGAAAGGCGATAACGTCAAGGTGCATTATACCGGCAAGCTCGACGACGGCACCGTCTTTGACAGTTCCGTCGACCGCGGGCCGCTTAGCTTTGCGGTGGGCAGCGGCCAGGTTATTGCCGGCTTTGACGAGGCGGTAATGGGGATGGAGGTCGGCGAGTCAAAGGTCGTGCATATCCCGGTTGACAAGGCGTATGGGGTGCGTAACGAGGAGCTGATCATGCAGGTACCTATCGAGCAGGTTCCAGAGGATCTGAATCCGGAAATCGGCATGCGACTGGAGATGGGTGGTGTAAACGGAGAAATCATGCGAGTCGTGGTGACCGCCATTTCCGCTACCCATCTCACCCTCGACGCCAATCCGCCGCTGGCCGGAAAAGATCTCACCTTTACCCTTGAACTCGTTGAGGTTGCGTCCCCCTGAGTGAAGCGGTTAGTGCATTGTTCCCTGAGCCTGACCGGAAGCGGCAGGCTCGGCTATCTCCCGGCAGGATAAGCCTGTGGCAAGAAATGTTTTCACAGCGATTATTTGTCGATCAAATATATTTTACCAAACAGAGTTTCTTCTTACAAATTTCCCATTATCCTTTTCACTAGGGAATCGGAGTAAATATCCTCAACACTCATCACATAAAAAAGCTCATTTTCTCTTACAGCTCGCCTGAAGTAGCTTTTTTCCAGGTCACGCACCTTTCTTTCAAATATCTTAGCCGCAATTTTTATATGATCTTCCCAAAAGCGCCAGTGAGTATCGGGTCTCAGATCAATCATCGCATCAAAGGCTAACAATTTATCGATTTGAAGCGACTCCGATACATTGAATGAATAAAGACGGCGAGCGTAAAGGTTGTCATCGAAGTTTGGCGGTAGCGTAACCGATTCGCCTTGTTCTCCAAAAGGGTAGTATTCAGTTAAGGCATAATGATTTGTATAGAAAAAAAGTTCACCAGAGTGCATTCCAATATTCTTGATCGCCTCAAATAAAGCGAGTGTCGAATATTTATGATCGGTATGGTTATCAATTAATGGATAGGGAGTTACAATAATATCAGGTTTTACTTTGTTAAGTATTTTCTCCATATTGCCAACATAACTTGACCAATTAGAATCACCGTCAAGCAGAGAAGATAATGGAGAAATATTTTGTTTTCTAAACAAATTTATATCAAGAGAATTGGTGTAACGTCCTTTAGTTGTAATAAATTTATCTTTATGCATTTCTTTTAAAGTTGAATCAAAATAACCCAAATTCAATAAATTATCAGGTCTTAACCCGGCCAGCAAAGGAACTGTAATACTATTCCATGTTCTCAATTGGCCAATTTTTAAATATTTTGATGAGTTGTCAGTGTACAGTTCATCATATCTCGACAACCCTGCCTCACCAGCTGTAATGGTCAGTATAACAGAATTTTTGTTATTACTATATAAGCCATAGGCAGCAATTTCAGCATCGTCTGGATGAGGGGAAATAATAAGGATTTTCTTTTCGTCAATGGCTCTATTGTTAAAAATTATTAACTGAGCGTCTTGACTATCGAGAGTGAGATATTTTAGCTTGATGTCAATAGTCGAAAGGGCATGATTTGCAAATTTACTGAGATTAATATATCGTATCCCAGAAGCGTTTTTTTCAAGCGCAGTTGAACTGTGAATACCTGCAGATGATGCATGAATATACGGTGTAAATATCGAACCAAGGAATATTGAGGCCTGGACTTGCAATTTCAAAAATATAGATTTATCATCAAAATTTATGTTTCTAATATTAATTGAATTATTTACTATTTTAATATTTATTATTTGCGAATCACTTTTAGAAAAGTCATATTGATAATCGCGTGTTACATTGTAAGGATATCTCACCCAATTTGCTTTTTGTATTATCAAATAAACGAATGCCGGAAAAAATATCAACAAGAAACCTGAGATATAGAATACTTTATACTTTCTTGAATGAAGTTTGAAAAATGACATAATCATTACCAACGAATATAACTCGCTACGAGTAGATAGTACTTCTTAGCTTGTTTGAGAAATCGATAGTTTCATATAAAATGATATTGGCCATTTCTATGTCTGAGAGATTTTGTATGGTCTCTTCAGAAATACTTGAAATTATATGACATTTATCGTTGTCAGTAACTCTTTCTTTCATTGCTCCAATTCCCAATACAATTAATGGCATTCCAATTTCAATACAATCTTGAGCGGTAATACAAAATGTTTCACAAACAACCGACGGTATGAGACAAATAGAAACATTATTCTCCATTATTATTTGAGACAGAGTGTCTGGGCTATATTTGCCAAGGTATTCTATGCGGCTATCAAAATGATTAATATCTGCATAACCGATAAAACAAAGACTAATCGTCTCTTTAAGATTGTTTGCATCAATCACATTTTGCATTTCTTCAAAAATATCTTTCCCTTTCTCGAAAACCCAGTTTCCAACCATGGCAACTTTAATTGTTTTGTTGGCAAATGGATTGTAACCGCTATCTAATCTTTTAAAATTTTGAGAACACTTCAGCAGTTCATCCGAATGAACCATTTTATTTGAAATTTCAGGAAATGCTCTTTGGTATATGTTTTGCACAATCATTGAACTTGTTATAACCATTGTCGCCGATTTGAAGAGTCTTTCTGAATTCTGTCTCCAGGCTGCAATGCTTTTAAAACTTCTCACATTTTTTGTTTTCATAACCTTCCTCTTACTCGCCAGGCAACGTTCTCGGAGCCTTTTGGGGAGAGCGCTTCGCCTTCAGTCACCTTCTCTGCACTTCGTCCGAGGAGCTATCAACGCTTCTTCCGCGGTGTACCACGCCAGTACAAGTCCCCAGGCAGACCTACCTGCTACTTCTTCCTACGCGCTGTGACGCCTCGACAATGCAGACGTCGCGCTCAGAGCAGGTGCCCTTTGCAAACGCCGGGTTGAGTTGTGGTTCTGGGAGACCAAGCTGTAAGAAAGGGTGGAAGACAATACTGTGTCTATTGTCTAAATGGCTCCTGTCGACAAAAACAACCATTTACAAATATTACCTTCTTGTATTTAGGCAATACAATATCCGGTGTTCCAGGCAAATCTTTTCTATGAAGTCTAAATCGAAAACCCAAACTAAACAAGAGTTTTCTTATTTGGATTTCTTGCATAGAATTTTTCGGCCCAATATTTTTCATGATTTCGGACCGCTTTTGCTTAGTGAAAATATCAGCCAAGATATAGTTTTAGATGATTATAAATATTGATTGATTGATAATAGCTGAATTTTGGCGGCAGTGCATTTCCAATCAATAGAGCTAAAGCCGTATGTGTTATATCTGTTGGGAACTTATAGTCTGGGGCAAATGATTGAAGAAGTGCTGCTTCTCTTGCCGAAATGCAACGATCTTCAGTAGGATGTAAGAATCTTCCTTTTGAAGGGTTAAGACAACCGCCAGTAATTGTTGTGGAATAGTCGTCCCAGCGCAACCTACCATAAACGTCGTTAAAACCGACATTCTTTTTTTTATGACAAGCGAGAGTGTATTTTTTCGGCAAATCCTTACGACTTCCCCCATCTTGAGGCGTGGCTTTGATTTTTTCAAGAACTCTTGGCGTGTGCTTTGGGAAAATTTTATGAATAGGATCGGATGTCGTTTTTACCGTCTCGATTTTTTCGATCGTATCTCTGACTGTAACTTTAACATTTATACTATCAGCAATTTCCAAGTTGCCTAGTAAAGAGCCGACCATAACCAGGCGTTTCCTGTTTTGTGGGACGCCGTAATCCCTTACATTTACAATACCAACCTTAGGATTATAACCTAAAACTGATAATTCCTTAATAACGG
>Ga0118677_10001504_pt1 | contig 49109 bp, 37 predicted proteins | sample AliMusrvi5mmetaG_FD_86154 | JGI IMG/M metagenome (GOLD analysis project Ga0118677, IMG submission 86154) | reverse complement strand
CGATTCCGACGATTAATCCGGCGACACTGATCGAACAATCCGTTGTCAGTCAAATCAGCTCGAAAATTTACAATCAAATTTTTTCGGGGACGGCTGTTTCGGGTTCCTACGATCTTGGAGGCGGTAACTCGATCAACTATTTGCGGAGCGACGGTTATGTCACCATCAATATTACCAGCCCAAGCAATGGTACAACAACGCTGACAGTCCCTGATCAATAATCAAAACAATGCGTTTTCATGAAACTTAGAGGTGTCATTATGCTGGCGCTCAGTCTCACGTCGCTCGGAGGGTGTTCGTCCCGCTCATTCTATGAAAATGCGGCGGTATCGAAAGCGCATGTTACTGATCGGACGCGGGCAAGTGAAATACTTATGGGCCTTCCAGCACCAGTGCAGGCGGTTCCCGTGGTCGTGTACGACTTTCAGGATCAGACTGGGCAATTCAAGAACAACGAGAAATACACGGAGTATTCAAGTGCAGTAACAAGAGGGGGTTACTCGATCCTGATCAAGTCGCTTCTCGACACAGGAAATGGCGATTGGTTCACCGTGGCTGAACGCGGTGCGTTGAAGAACCTCCTGCAGGAGCGCCAGATCGTCAAGGTGACCCGAGGAGAATACCCGGGAGTTAATAATCAGAAGTTGCCCAGTTTGCCGCCCATGCTTTACGGCGGCACAATGATCGAAGGCGGAATAATTTCCTATGACTCGAATGTGCAGACCGGTGGCGCAGGTGCAGTCTATTTGGGCATTGGCGGCAGTGTGCAGTATCGCCGCGATCTCGTAACAGTCTACCTTCGTGCAGTAAGTGTCGAAAGCGGCCGGGTACTGTTGGCAGTCAATAGCTCCAAGACAATCTATTCAGTCGCTGTTGACGGCAATTTCCTGAGGTACCTGACGGTTGCCCATCTCTTGCAATCGGAAGCCGGATTTACCCAGAATGAACCAGTCCAGCTTGCAGTTCGCCAGGCCATCGAGAGCGGAGTCTATTCTCTGGTGATGGAAGGGGCATTGAAGCATCTCTGGGAATTCAAAGACAAGGTCGCAGGAGATAAAGCAGTAGTGGAGTATCTGGATCGGCGTGATGGTAATGGCAAACCTGAGAACATGCTGGATGCTGAAAATCAGACGCACAAAAAAAAGAAGAAGAAAGAGAACAAAACGGATGAAACGCTCTCTGAAAAACAAACAAATTCTGCCTTATGACATCAATGAAAGTAACACTTTTTGCCTTATCAGCATTATTGCTGATAAACTTCCCAGTTTATGCACTTCGGGGAGGAGGTAGCGACAGTGCTTATATCACGCAGGCGGGAAATAACGGCACCGTTACGACCTCCCAGACAGCAAACGGGAACCCAAATACGATTACCGTAACTCAGTATGCAGGTTCATCGAACGAGACAGCGGAGGTGACGCAAGCAGGTATCAGCAATCTCAACGCAACGATTGATCAGAAAGGCACAGCAGACAGTGCGACAGCGATACAGAAAGGCGAAAATGATTTTGTCTGGCTTGATCAGTCTGGTGAAGGTGGTAACAGCGCCAAGGTCACTCAGGGCACAGCATCTGAAACGGTATCTGCAAGCATCATTCAGGTCGGCAGCAGCAATATGGGTGAAATCATTCAACATTATATGGGTGACAGCGCAACCATCACTCAGAGAGGGAATGGTAACGGAGCTACTGTCAATCAGGGGGATTTGTCTCTTTTTGAACTTGCAAAAATCACTCAGAACGGTAGCGGCAATACGGGTGAAATCACTCAGAACGGTACAAATGACTCCGCAACCATCTTTCAGGCCGTTGGAAGTAACTGGGCCAAGATTACGCAGGATAACGGTGGTTTCAATGATGCAAATATCACACAGTATGGCGGTGGGAACAACGCAAGTATTGGACAGTCCGGTAGCCACAATACAGCGACCATATATCAGCCAGGCAACAACAACGCAGCCGTCAGCATCGGTCAGACTGGCGATTGGAACGTCGCTGACATAAAGCAGATTGGCGACAACAACCCCTCAGTTACTATTGTGCAAACTGGCAGCAACAACGCATCTACGATAGGGCAGACAGGCAACAACAACTCTGTCAGCATAGGACAGACAGGGAACAACAACACAGCCACTATTGATCAGCCCGGTAACAACAACACAGCGACCATTGACCAGTCTGGAAATTCACACTCCTTCCAGCTGACGCAAAACGGCAACGGTAACTCCGTGATGCTGACTCAGCATTAATTCCGAAAAAGAGCCGTTCACCTGATTATTGCACGGCTCTTTGACAAAACTTTTCCTCAGCACTCGGCACTCACGTCTCAGTACTTTCTTTCGGTAGTGAAAACGTAAACACCGAACCACCCTCAGCTAGACATTCAGCTAATATGGTTCCCTTGTGTTTATTGACAATAATATCATAACTGATGCTTAAACCAAGACCTGTTCCTTTACCCAGTTCTTTGGTTGTAAAAAATGGTTCAAAGATACGCCCCCTTATCTCTTCAGGGATTCCTGTACCGTCATCACGAACGGAACAGAAGATGCTCTCACCGGTTGCCCATGTTTTGATCTCAATAGTGCCTTGAGAACTTCTGTTTTGTGACTTGATGGCATGGACACTGTTGATGATCAGGTTCAGTAAAACCTGATTGATCATTGACGGGTTGCATGGTACCATAGGCAACTCTTCAAGATGCAAAACAATGGAGGCCACATCCCGGCTTTCGCTTTTTGCAAGGAGCAGGGATTCACGGATTGCCTTATTGATATCAAACAGCAATAAGCCACCCTTCTCGTTCTTGAAGGAATAGTTCCGCATGCTTTGGGTGATAGCGGTTATTCGCTCCACACCATGCCTTGTCATGTCAAGACTTTTTGGAATGCTGGTAAGGAGATAATCAATATCAACCTCACTCTCTTTTTCTCGAAGGAGCATAACCTCTTCGGCCACATCCGGTATGAAATCTATCTTTTGGATAATGCGGCGGTATTGAACCACCAGTTCCAGCAGATCGTTAAAATCGTTTTTCTGGTTATGCTCATTGATCGATATAAAATTGAGAGGATTGTTAATCTCATGGGCGATTCCCGCTGCAAGCTGCCCGATCATCTCCATTTTCGATGCGTGCTGAAGCTGCTCGATAAGTCTTTTCTGCTCGTCACTCTTAATTTTATTTTCGATGATATCCCATGCCTGATCAGCCAGCGCCATAACCCATTCGATCTCTTCCTCATCATATTCTGTTGGCTTGTTTCCAACGCCAAAGATAGCCACCACTTTACCATTGCGCATAACAGGAACCGCTAACTCCCGCATAATCATAACGTGACCATCAGGCATCTTGTGTTGATGAACAAGCGATGAAGAGTCATTATGGATCACTGCTTTTTTCTCCCTCAGCGCATCAGCCCAGATTCCCGCCTTTTCCAGTGGATAATGGTCTCCCTTTTTAAGAACCCCTGGTATGTCTTTCAAGGTTTCGGTCGAATAGCTCTCTCCAATAAATGATACCTGATTCTCCTCAACCAGAAATGCAAAAGCAAAGGAACTCTCAGTCAGCCATTCCATTTCATCAAGAGTAGACTGCAACAGTTTACTCTCAGTAAGATTTTCAGCTAACTGAAGCAGGCGGATACGCATCTGATAGACAGTTTCAAGACGATTTCGGCGAGTGACATCATGAATAATATCATAGATAAGTTTTTTGCCATTCATCAAGATTGTTTTGCCGAATATCTCAACATCCCGAATGGAACCGTCAGCTCTCCGATGACGAAATGCCATGCTTCTCTGCTCCAGCTTTTTCCACTTTTCCATTTCCCTGTGAATTGTTTCAGAAGAAGCGATGTTGACTTCTGTTATCTTCTTTTTCCTGAGATCATCGATCGACCACCCATAAAAATCTGCGGCCGCCCGATTAGCATCGACAATGTTAAGAGTTTCAGGATCAAGCAAAATCATAATGGCGGAATGGTCGACAAACAGACTCCTGAACCCCATTCGCTCCGTGATATCGTCGATGATGGCTACAAAAAATTCTTTTTCCGGGCAATACACCGATATATCTAACCACTTATGCAAAGGCTCAAAATACATTTCAAACCGATCAGGAATTTCGGTTTCGGCTACCCTGATGAGTCGTTCGATAAATTCAGGATTGAAGGTTGACAGGCCAGGAGAGACCTCAGATATTTTTTTACCAACAACATCCCTGAAACCGGTTATTTTTTCATAGCCGGCATTAACCTCCAAATGGATAAAGTCCATTGGACCACCATCATCATGAACAACACGAGCATAAGTAAAGCCAATCCGCAGGTACTCAACAAAGCACTTATAATGATCCTTGACGTTGGTAGTAGGCATATTTCAATGTAAGTCAGGGGCACAAAGCACAAAGTAAAAGCACAAAGTACAAAGCACTGTCATCGCGAACTCCTGTGAGCGATCTCTTTTCATTCAACTCAGCACTCAGCACTTTGAACTTTGAACTCAGAAGTCGTATGGAACTCAAGCTCAGGGTAATCATCTTTTGCAATTTTCAGCATCCATTCGCTTTCAGCAAAAAAAACAGGATGATTTTCCTTGTCCCGTGCAATGGCATTCCATTTGCGCCGTAAAAACTCTTCAAGCATCTCCTTGTTGCTGCCGGTAATCCAGAATGCCTTGTGAAAACGCAGGGGAGTGAAGTCACACTGGGCGCCGTATTCATGTTCCAGACGGAATTTGATAACATCAAACTGCAGCTCTCCGACGGTGCCGATGATTTTGCGGCTACCGTGCTGGATAAAAAGCTGGGCAACACCCTCCTCGGTAAGCTGCCGGACACCTTTATCAAGCTGCTTTGCCTTCATCGGATCACGATTTTCAAGTGCTTTGAAGATCTCCGGCGAAAAGCTCGGGATTCCAAGGAAATGAAGCATTTCACCCTCCGTAAGAGAGTCACCTATTTTCAGAGAGCCATTGTCGTACAGACCAATCACATCACCGGGCCATGCTTCATCAATCACACTTTTTTCATTAGCCATAAAATGGGTAGGGCTTGAAAACCGTATCTTCTTGTTCAGTCTGGTGTGAAAATAAAATTTGTTACGCTCAAACCTGCCGGAACAGATTCTGAAAAATGCTGTACGGTCTCTATGATTCGGATCCAGATTGGCGTGAATTTTAAACACAAATCCACTCATAGGCTCTTCCGAAGCTTTAACCATTCGCTCAGTAGCCTCCCGTTCAATCGGGCTTGGCGCAATGGTAAGAAATGTTTCAAGGAGCTCCTTGACTCCGAAATTATTGATGGCACTGCCAAAAAATACCGGAGCAACATGCCCATTGCGATAAATCTCTTCATCAAATGGCTCATAGACTCCTTCAATCAGCGATACAGCTTCACGCAGTTTTTCGCAGAAACTTTCAGGAATCCATTTTTCCAGCTCAGGGTCGTATGGATCATTGACCTTGATAAGGCTGTTGCTGATACGGGTAGTATTGGCCTCAAAAAGATTGAGCTCCTTTTTATAAAGATTGTATACCCCTTTGAAGCTCTGTCCCTGACTGATTGGCCAGGTCAATGGTCTGACCTTGATATGCAGCTTGTTTTCAAGCTCATCAAGCAGCTCAAAAGGGTTTCTGCCTTCACGGTCCATCTTGTTGATAAAGATGATAACCGGAGTGTGGCGCATGCGGCAAACCTCCATGAGCTTTTCTGTCTGCTCCTCTACTCCTTTAACACAATCGACCACAAGAATGACACTGTCAACAGCCGTAAGTGTCCGGTAGGTATCCTCAGCAAAATCCTTGTGACCAGGAGTGTCGAGAATATTGACCCGTTTACCCGCATATTCGAACCCCATGACCGAAGTAGCAACAGATATTCCTCGCTGCTTTTCGATTTCCATGAAATCACTCGTTGCTGTTTTACGGATTTTGTTACTTTTTACGGCACCGGCAGTTTGAATTGCGCCTCCGAAAAGCAAAAATTTTTCCGTCAGCGTAGTTTTACCTGCATCAGGATGGCTGATGATAGCAAACGTTTTCCGTTTTGCGGTTTCCTTGATTAAGTCCATGATAAGTATCAGTCTCTCTTTTCTATGTGTACTGTAAAGTCATGAGGTTACCGCCAAAGATACAAAGAACCACTCTAATACAAAGAATCTCTCTTTGATCGATTGGTCACGAAGCCGGAATTCTGTATTTTTGCAGACGGTGATTTTGAAAAAATCGTTATAATGTCCCACTATTTTAAACAATATAAGCACTCTTTAGTATGAATTTTAATCCTTGGCACGACGTTGAGATAGGAGAGCATCAGCCGAATATTGTCAATGCCATTATTGAGATATCCAAAGGCAGTAAAACAAAGTATGAACTTGATAAAAAAACAGGAATGCTGAGGCTCGACCGGGTGCTTTTTTCCTCTATTTTTTATCCAGCAAATTACGGTTTTATTCCAAAAACTCTCGGAGATGATCATGATCCGCTTGATATCGTTGTCATTTCACAGTGCGATATTGTTCCCATGTGCATGGTAAGGGCAAGGGTTATTGGTGTCATGCGCATGATCGATCATGGTGAAGGCGACGACAAGATTATAGCTGTAGCTGAAGATGATATCAGTTTGAGTAATATTCACAATATTGACCAGTTACCCCCCTATTTCAATTCCGAATTGCAGCACTTTTTTGAAGAGTACAAGGCACTCGAGCAGAAAACCGTTCTTGTCGAGGAGTTTCAGAATGCTGAAATAGCCCGACAGAGTGTTTCGCATGCCATCAGTAACTACAAAAAGGTCTACGCATAACGGTAAGAGGTTATGCCGCTTGCTTGATGGAGATTTCTGACAGACACAAAGGCGGTTATGTTTCCGATGACCGCCTTTTTATGTTTTATTGTTATCCGTGAAACAGGAGCGTTGGAAGAGTGTTGAAATCTTAGAGCCATGACAGCGTTATGGAGTTGAAGCAGGGACAAACAACAGAGTTTATTTCTACAGGTATTATGCGTTATCCTATTGTGAAGTAATAAAATAAGTATAACCATTCCTCAACGATCATACACGCCTATGCGGTCGACCTGATGATGGGATAGTGTTTTTTGTTTTGTTGATAAAGTGTTGATAACTTGTTGACGACCTTCTGCCTTTGCCTGAAGTAGTAAGTTTTTTTGCAGTTTCCTGTGAAATGCCGGAAAAGTAATATATTAGCCGATAAAAATCATGGCACTGAGTCGGATGTTATTCAACATGGTGCTCAGTTGAAACTCTTTTCTCTTATGATAGCATTAACGCTTGAGGAACTCACAAAAAGAGGGAAAGCAATAAAACTTGTGATCTCTGATAATGACGGTGTTTTTACTGATAACGGCGTTTATTATTCCGCAAAGGGAGAGGAGATGAAGCGCTATTCCATTCGTGATGGAATGGGTGTTGAACGGCTTCGCAATGCAGGTGTAGATACCTGCATCATGACGGGCGAGCACTCCCCGAGTATTCAAAAACGTGCCGATAAGCTTGGAATGAAGAGGCTCTATCTTGGTGTTAAGGACAAGTTTTCAATACTCGACACCCTTCTGGCCGAAACAGGACTTCAAAAGCACGAACTTGCCTATATTGGCGACGACGTCAATGACGTAGAGATTATGCAAGAAATTACCCGGGAGGGATTGACAGGATGTCCTCGGGATGCAACAGTTTTTGTGCAGCCCTATAGCCACTACCATTGTCATGCTGATGGCGGATACGGCGCATTCAGGGATTTTGCCGAGTGGCTTATAGCCCTCAGACTCTCCTGAACTGATGGCATGATCAGCGATTTTTCAGTGTTATGTAAAGGAAAGGCATTTATAAACAATATCGATCCGGGCAATCTGCCAGACAGAAAGATACGGCTCGTTTTATCAAGTGTAATGTATGGCGGAAGTTACCATAGGAAACAGAAGAGTAGGGGATAGTCATCCCGTTTTTGTTATTGCAGAAATCGGCATCAATCATAACGGTTCGATGGAGATTGCAAAAAAACTTATCGAAGGCGCGGCTCATGCCGGATGTGATGCTGTAAAGTTTCAGAAGCGAACTCCTGAGCTTTGTGTCCCAAGGGATCAGCGCGATATCGAGCGTGATACCCCATGGGGTCGCATGAAGTATATCGATTACCGTTACAAGGTGGAGTTCGGGCGAGAAGAATACCTCGAAATAGACCGTTACAGCAAAGAACAGGGCATCTTATGGTTTGCATCCTGCTGGGACGAGGAATCCGTAGACTTTATGGAACAGTTTAATCCCCCCTGTTACAAGGGAGCATCAGCATCTCTCACCGATAGTGCACTTCTGAAGAAAACCGCAGATACAGGGCGCCCCCTTATTGTCTCCACCGGCATGTCCACAATGGAAGAGGTTGAAACAACCGTCAACGAGCTGGGAACCAGAAATCTTCTTATAGCGCATACCAACTCAACCTATCCATCTCCGGTTGAAGAGCTCAATCTTCGTATGATCACAACGTTCAAATCCCTTTATCCAGAGGTGCCGATAGGATATTCAGGCCATGAAGTAGGACTTTCCACCACCTGGGCCGCAGTCGCACTCGGAGCAACCTTCGTTGAACGCCATGTCACGCTCGATCGTGCCATGTGGGGTTCTGATCAGGCGGCCTCAGTCGAACTTTCAGGCATGGCCAGACTTGTTTCCAACATTCGTGATATAGAGAAATCCCTGGGAGATGGGGTTAAACGTGTTTATGCAGGCGAAGCTGCAGCGCGCAAAAAATTGCGGCGGACCTGATACTGACCAGAAATTTTTTCAAGACAATTATCATCAATAAAGAATACTCATTATGAGCGACAACAGTAACACCAATACCGTGCCTGTTCAGGAGTTTGAATACAAGGCCGAAATGAAGCAGCTTCTTGACCTTATTGTACACTCACTCTACACTCATCCGGAAATATATCTCAGAGAGCTGATTTCCAATGCTTCCGATGCGTTGAGTAAAGTACGTTTCAATGCCCTTACAGATCAGGATATTATTGACAGGGAAGCCGAACTTGCCATAAGGATAAGCATCGACTCAAAAGAGCTGACCTTCGTTATTGAAGACAGCGGAGTTGGAATGACCGAGGAGGAGCTTATTGCCAATCTCGGAACGGTTGCCAAGTCAGGGACACTCGGCTTTATGCAGGCATTGAAAGATCAGCAGAAAGAGCTCGACGGCAACCTTATCGGCCAGTTTGGCGTAGGATTCTACTCGGTTTTTATGGTAACGGACGAAGTGACGGTCGAAACCAGAAGTGCCCGACCAGGCTCTGACGGCTATCGCTGGCGCTCAAGCGGTCAGGGAACCTACACCATTGAAAAAATTGACAAAGCAGAGCGGGGTACCAGAATATCATTCAAGCTTAAAGAGGCATCCAAAGAGTTTGCCGAAGAGTACCGTGTTGAACAGATCGTTAAAAAATATTCCAACTTCGTTGATTTCCCCATCTATCTCGACCAGAAGCAGCTCAATAGCATAACAGCACTCTGGCAGCGCTCCAAAAATGAGTTAAAGGAGGAAGAGGTCAACGAATTTTACAAATTTATTGCAAACGACTATCAGAATCCCCTTGATTACCTTCCTGTTTCCGTCGAAGGCATGGTCACCTTCAAGGCGCTTCTCTTTTTACCCACAGAAGCTCCACCCGAAATGCTCTATCGCCAGGGCGACCTCGAAAATCGTGGCCCTCAGCTCTATGTGAAAAAAGTACTCATCCAGCAGGAATGCCGCGATCTCTTGCCCGAATATCTTCGCTTTATTGCCGGCGTCGTTGATACTGAAGACCTGTCGCTCAACGTTTCCCGCGAAGTTGTTCAGTCAAGCCCTGTTCTGGCAAAAATTCGTCAGATCCTTACCGGCAAGATTCTAGGCTGGTTTGAAACTCTTGCACAGGAACAGCCCGAAAAATTCAGAACATTCTACAAAGCGTTCGGTCCGATTATCAAGATCGGCTTGAATACCGACTTTACCAATCGCGACAAGCTCATTGAACTTTTACGGTTTGAAAGTACAAAAACCGAAGTGGACGAATATGTCACCCTCAAAGCTTACTCAGAAAGGATGGCTCCCGACCAGAAAGAAATTTACTACCATTCCGGTACAAGCCGTACTCAGCTTCTTGCCCATCCAAACCTCGAATATTTCCAGAATATGGGCATTGAGGTTCTCCTCCTCAGCGATCCAGTCGACGTCTTTGTGATTCCATCAATCCATGAATACGATAAAAAGCCACTCAAATCCATTGAAAAAGCGGATATCGATTTTGCAAAGCAGCATAAAGAAAACGAAAAGGATCAACCCCTTGCCGCCAATCTTCTCAAGCCAGTTCTGAAACTTTTCCGCGAAACACTTGGAGAAGGGATTGAAGATGTTATTGAGTCCCATAGGCTTGTCAGCGCTCCAGTGACGCTTGTGAGCGGAAAAGATGGTCTCGACAGCCAGATGGAAAAGATGATGAAGATGATGAAAAGTGATATGCCCGCAGGAAAAAGGATTCTTGAAGTCAACACCTCACATCCCATTATCCGTAATCTTGCAGGGATGATCATGGCCAACGAACATAATCCACTCATCAGAACAGCCATGAAACAGCTCTATGAAGGAGCACTCCTGCTTGAGGGAGGCCTGGATTCGACAACTGCATTTTTATCAAGAATGAACGAATTGATCGAAGCAGCCACACTCTCCAGATAAGAGGATTCTCAAACGTTTTAACTTCATAATTTGTGAAAAAGGGAAGAGATATCGAGGTCAGACAAATAGCGGTTTTTCAGAAAAATGAAATAACCGAACACTACATCTACAAAAATCTCTCCACCAGAGTACGCGGCGTCAAAAACCGCCGCATACTCTTCCAGATTGCCGACGATGAGCTGCGTCATTACAATGTGTGGAAAACCTACACGCAAAAAGATGTCAATCCAAGCCGCATCAAAGTCTGGTTTTACACCCTTATCAGCCTTGTGTTCGGTTTTACCTTCGGCATCAAGCTCATGGAAAACGCCGAACAGAATGCGCACGACACCTATAGCCGGATCCCCGAATCATTCAAGGAGATCAACGGCATCATACGCGATGAAGAAGAGCATGAACAAGCTCTTCTTACCCTGCTGGATGAAGAGAGGCTTAAATACACAGGATCAATTGTTCTCGGTCTGAACGACGCCCTTGTAGAGCTTATGGGCGTTCTGGCCGGACTGACCTTCGCCTTGCAGAACACCGCACTTGTAGCCCTGACCGCAGCCATCACCGGCGTCGCAGCCGCACTCTCCATGGCCGCCTCCGGATACTTGTCAACAAAATCAGATCCCGCCGGAAAAAATCCATTGGTAGCCGCACTCTATACCGGTATAGCCTATATCATCACCGTGCTACTCTTGATAACACCCTATCTGTTTTTGTCAGATCTCTATATCTGTCTCGGCCTCTCCTTTTTAACAGCCGTCATTATCATAGCCTTTTTCAACTACTACATTGCAGTCGCCCGTAATCTTCCCTTCAAAAGCCGTTTTTTCGAAATGGTCGGCCTCAGCTTCACCGTCGCCGCCCTCAGTTTTCTCGCCGGCTACGCCATCCGCTACGCCTTCGGCATAGTAATTTAACCACCCCACGTCCCTTAGCACTCAGGAAGAAATAAATGTGCCAATGTAGGTTGGGGTGATTCCTGAACCCCAACAAAAACCCGAAAGAAAGTTCATCATTTCTTGTAATTCACCTTGTAAACCATAACACTGTTCCCGCCAAGATTACCTCTTCCTTGTGCTGTTACCATAAGCCATTGCCCATTTTCACTTATATCCATCCCCACCGGATAACTATCTGCGTCGCATGCAGCAATAACTTTCATATCTGAGGTACGTACCACCACAACCTTACTCTCCCTGTTAACCGCCGCAAAGAGGTATTTGCCAGTCTTGTCTATAGATATCGTTCTTGCACCCAAACCGACATAAGCACTCTCCCACTGCGTGTAAGGCTCATCTTTTGATGTGCCTGAAAAATGATCAATAAACCCTTTAAGTGCCGTTTTCTGAACAAAACCAGTGTTATTGATACTGATGTAGACTACTGAATTCTTGATCACAAGATGACGCATATTTGTTTTCATACCAGTAACAGTGCCGATATATTTTCTATGAACAACATCCAGTACAGCAATTCCATTCCCTCCCATTTTACCAATAAAAATATACTTACTGTCAGGGGTAAATACCGTTCCACGCAAACAGTTTCCGCAGTTATGATCTCGATCAACTTTTTCATTCACAGAATAGTTCTGCGATAATCGATAATCAATGACAATGTTATCTCCACAGGTAAATTTTTCCGGATCACCCGAAGTTATATCAATTAAAGTAACACTGTTATCACCCCAATGCGTTACGGCGATGGTCTTATTATCAGGTGAGCAGGCAATCATTTTTGGCAAAGATGCAATGGTCATAACACGAACAAGAGCATCAGTATCAGTATCAATGATGCAGAGTGCTGAAGGATCGACCGCATTGGAGTCGTATGATCTGCGATAATAGGGGATCCACAAATACTTTCCATGATGCGAAAAACAACCTTCAACCGGTCTTCCCGTAAAGTAATTTAATCGACTTTTTTTTGTCCTGAATAAAAAATTCGAGTCCGAATTCTTCGCAAACAAATATTGATTCTGAGCATTGAACTTATGCATAATCACCTTCAACAGAGTAAAGTTCTCCAGACTATAGACTGATGTTGAGCAGCCTTCAAGTGAATTCACATAAAATTTTTTCTTGCTGTCAAGAACAGCAACCGACTTAGGTGAATTGATTGATTGGTCATAATGGTCATCCGGGTTTTCAGGATGAGCATTGTAATACTGGAAACGTTTTACAAGCTGAATACTTATCTCCGAATCAGTTGGAACAGACAAAGTTCCAATCGGTACAGATAAATTATCGGCAAATCCAAGCTGCGAAGAAAAAATACCTAATAAGAAAAATATTGCCAATCGTTTCATAGCGACATACATCATTACCTGACTCAGAACACCTCATTCCAAGTATCCATCTTTTTTTAATGTACTTAAATAATTGATGCAATATTATAAGTCCCATCAGCCCTATAAGATTTTGTCAATGTTCTTTCGATGGTTTGTCAAAAATCAAGGCCAGCACTTCCATCTCTTTTTTGTTGTTTTGCAATGCTATCTCCCGGATGCTCAAGGATGCCTTGCCGCCCATGATCCCCTTGCTGCCGAGCTTTTCGATGATCGATGCACTGTTTTGGCCTGCAACTTCAGCAACGGTTTCAAGTCGTGCCGTTGCCAGCGCTTTTGTCATATTCATACGAGGGTTTGATTGCTTACCTGCTGGAACGAAGATGGCCAGTATGGTGACAACCAGCCCTGTTACGATAATGGTGAGCGCAGGTTTTCGTGAAAAGTAGCCTTTAAAGGATTTCCAGTTGGCGATGATATGCAGAATCACTCCCGCACTCATGACCCAGCTCAGCCATTCATGTACAGGTCTGATGAATCCCGCATTGACATTGAAGAACATCAGAGTACCAGTAATGGCAAGAATGATGAAACTTGCAGTGGCAAGCGGAGTGGCCCATGATTTAATTGAGGTGCTCATTGTGTGTCAGTTGTTTGGATAAGATTCGAAAAAAACCAGAGATCATGCACAAACAGTTTGCTGGCACTGCATTTCTTGTTTTCTCTTTTGGCTATTCCGCTCGACAAATAAAACTGGTACGTAACGGAACACTGAAATTATTTCTCTGACTGCACTGCAAAGCAGGATGGATCGGTACCCTGATGATTTTCATACATTCAGGAATCCATTTCAAAGCCTTTCTGCCCTGGATAGCGACAGCCTTGATGCTGATCGTAACCGGCAGTGGTCATGTCGGGCAATGTCTGCTTAAGAAAGTCAGAGATGAGGTGAAGATGAAAATGAAACAGCGTGGTGTCGAATTAACCGATGACGACCTCAACCGTCAGCAATTCTGGGATACACTGACGGTCAAAACGCTAGAAAAATGGAGAACCATACACATGCCTATGGTGTCTGTTATAATAGCATTTACTACGATCCATATTCTGTGGATGATGATTGCCTGCATGACAACTTATTTCAGCTTTTCTCTCAAGTGGGTTGGTGAGGTTAAAAAGTCATTATGTATGAAGCCTCGTCAAGCTCGTTCAAGGTAAATTGATATCCCTGTCGGTCAATAAAAGCCATCCTTGTCTCAGCATCTTCCATCCTGTTCACAGCTTCATTAAACGCATCATCACTTTTCATCCTTTCGAGAAATGCACAGGCATCTTCATGTGACATTTGTTGCTCCTTGTAAAATATAGTACACCATCAGAATGCATCATCATCCATAAAAAATATATATCATACACACTGTTTGCAGGTATAAACCATTTGTATGTGTAAATAAAATATATTTTAATAATATAGCCAAATATTTCACAAGAAATAATGCTGCGCAGCACTCAATAATGAAAAACTGACATCCCCCACCTATACAGAATTGATGTAGCCGATCACCTTCATCCGTCACCCGACAATCGCTTTGTTGAAGGGTGAATACAGAGTAAAACGTTTGAGCAACCTACAGCAATCGCTATATTATCGGCTCATAACATAAGAGTTTGCTGAAACCAGTACCTTATGTCGTACAATGCCATAACAACGTATTTCTGGATTGTCACCATCCAAACATGACCTCTATGCAGTTTGACAAGAACAACAGACATAACGCTGACCGAACCGAATTGCAACGCGAGGGTACTCTCCGGACTCTGTTTGATGACCTTATCGATCCAATGTTTCTTATGGATCTCGACGGCCTTATTTTGGAATGCAATAAAGCATTTGCTTCAGTGTTAGGCAAAACAGTCCAGCAGCTTCTTCAGACAAACGCTTATGATTTAATACCTCAGAGTTTTAAGCAAGAACGGGTCAAAAAAGTTGAAAAAGCCGTTACTACAGGCAAGCGCCTTATTTTTGAGGATGATCGGTTAGGGCGATATTATCGTCATTGCTATTACCCGATTTCCGACGCAAGCGGAAAAGTTTATCAGTTATATGTTATAACACAGGACATAACTGAACAGAAACTTGCCGAATATGCTCTCAAGCAGAAAGAGGATCGTTTCAAGACGTTTTTTGAAAGGCACTCATCCACCATGCTGGTTATCGACCCCGACACCGACAATATCACTGACGCCAATAAAGCAGCAGTGGACTTTTATGGCTGGACATTTGAAGAACTTACGTCGATGCATATCGACGAAATCAACACCCACCAACCTGAAACAACAGAGAAAAACGCTGAAGCACCTGAAGCAATCAAACATAACCGAGATGTATTGTCCCATCGTAGAAAAGACGGCACTATTCGGGATGTTGAGGTTTTCAGTGCCCCCATCGAAATTGATGGTAAAGAGCTTCTCTATGCTATCATTCACGACGTTACCGAAAGAAAACTGGCCGAAGAGACTCTCAAGCGAAGTGAAAAAAGGTTCAAGACACTCTTTCATAGCCACTCTGCTATTCAGGCTCTTCTTGATCCCGATACAGGGGCAATTCTTGAGGTGAATCAGGAAGCCGCAAACTGGTATGGTTGGTCAATTGATGAACTCAAGCAGATGTACACCAAGGATATCAATACTCTGTCGCCGGATGCCATAATAAAAAGCCTTCAATCCGTAGAGGGCATGCGGCAGAATAAATTTATAGGCTCCCACCGAAGGGCAGACGGATCCATACGGGATGTAGAGATTTTTCGCAACAAAATAGAAGTTGATGGTAAACCGGTTATTCATGTCATCATTCACGACATCTCCGAACGCAAGCGCATAGAGAATATACTGGTGGAAAACCAGAAACGTTTCCGTCAGGCATTGGAAGCAACGCATGCTGGCGTTTGGGATGCGGATTTAAAGACTGGCGATAATATATGGTCGGATGAAATATGGGAGTTGTATGGATTGGAACGAGGGAAGGAAAAACCATCACATGACCTATGGGTTCGCACTATACACCCTGACGACAGAATTAAGATAACTCAGCTTGTTGATAATGCTGTACAAAAAAGACTTCCGCTGCACATGGAGTATCGTGTTGTTCACCTTGACGGCTCGCTGCACTGGGTAATGGGAAAGGGCATGCCGTTATTCGACAAAAAAGGCGATGCGGTTCGCTATATCGGTACAAGCCTTGACATCACAGAGCACAAGCTCCTGGAGGCAGAGAGAGAGGCTCTCCAGATGCAGCTGCAACATGCTCAGAAAATGCAGCTTGTCGGGCAGCTCGCAGGAGGTATTGCCCACGACTTCAACAATATGCTGACCGTGATTCTCGGGCATACTGAATTAGCACTCGACAAAGCAGACTCCTCTTATGATGATCTCGAAGCTATAAAAAAAGCAGCAACCCAATCCGCAGAACTTACCCGTCAACTCCTTGCTTTTGCCCGACGACGGTCATTATCGGCAAAAACTATTGACTTGAATGTCTCAATTGTGGAGATGTTCTCCATCCTGAAACGCTTGATTGGCGAAAACATTGCGCTTAACTGGATACCCAAAACAGAGCATGCATTTGTTCAGCTTGACCCAGCACAAATCAACCAGATTCTTGCCAACCTATGCGTCAATGCCCGCGATGCCATTGAAAAAAACGGCAGCATCACCATCGAAACAAATACTATTTATATTGACAAGGCAAAAAGCTCAACAGGTCACATCTGCAGGATTCCCGGTGACTACATAACGCTTACCATCACCGATAACGGACAAGGCATCGATACAGAGCATCTGCCCCATATTATGGAACCTTTTTTTACAACAAAAGAGGTTGGAAAAGGGACTGGAATGGGACTCGCGACAGTCTACGGTATTATCAAACAAAGTAATGGCTTTATCAAGGTAGAGAGTGAAAAGGGCAAAGGCACCACGATAACAATTTATCTGCCGTTACAGGGGCATGATGCAGTTACCGAAAGCGCAGGCGCCTCAAAACAACCGTTGCCTCATGGAACAGGACTGATACTTCTGGTAGAAGATCAGAAAGATATTCTGAAACTCTGCAGGCAGATACTTGAAGATAGCGGATACCATGTCCTTGCCGCTGCCAGCCCCAAAGAAGCAATTCAGCTTGCAGAATACTATAAAGACAAAATAGAACTGCTCGTTACCGATGTCATTATGCCGGTGATGAACGGCAGTGACCTCTTCAAAAAACTGCAATTGGTATGTTCCGACCTTAAAGTGCTCTACATGTCAGGCTACACTGCCGATTTCATAGCACAAAACCTTTGCATTGATGAAGGGATCAATGTTATCGAAAAGCCGTTTTCAATCGCCAAACTGACAAAAGCCGTAGCGAAAACACTGAAAGCAGGCAAATCCCATAACCATATCCATACGGGTGAGAACACATGAAATTTACCTATCAGAATCCAACACAACTCATCTTCGGTGCCGGGACGATATCGAAACTCGGCGAAGCAGTGAGTGCTCACGGCAAAAAGGCCCTGCTGGTTACCGGCGGCGGCAGCGTCAAACGTAACGGCACATTCGATCGAGCCGTATCGAGTATGAACGCCGCCGGAGTGTCGGTGGTGGAGTGCTCTGGAATCGAGCCGAACCCCCGGCTCTCGACGGTGGTCAGAGGCGCTGAAATCGCACGCAGAGAAGGTTGCGACGTGCTCGTTGCCCTGGGTGGCGGAAGCACAATGGATGCGGCCAAAGTTATAGCGGCAGCCGTTTTCTATGACGGTGATCCGTGGAACATGATGTTCCATGTTCAGGAAAACCGAAAGCTTCCTGATCGTGCGCTTCCCATCATTACCGTACCGACTCTTGCGGCAACCGGTTCAGAAATGAACGCCGGTGCGGTCATCACCGATGAAAAGACAACAGTCAAGTCATTCGTCTCCGCCAAATGCATGTATCCAAGCGTAGCCATTGTCGATCCTGAACTGACGGTGAGCGTGCCGCAGGATCAGACAGCGTTCGGCATCTGCGACCTCATCACCCATGTGACCGAATCCTACTTCAATGGCGTCGATGGTACGCCGTTGCAGGATCGCTTCGCTGAAGGGGTCATACTCACAGCAATGGAATGGGGGCCAAAGGCAGTAGCCGACGGACATGACCTCGAAGCTCGGACACAGGTGCAGTGGGCATCGGTTGTAGCCCTTAACGGGTGGGTGCAGGCCGGTACCATGGCAGCATTTCCAGTGCACATGATCGAGCACACGCTATCAGCCCATCACGATATCGCACATGGTGCAGGGCTGGCGATTGTCAACCCCGCATGGATGCGTTTCGCCGCCCGAAGCCATCCGGCACGCTATGCGCAGTTCGCAGAACGCATCTTCAAGCTCTCATTGAAACATCCCGAAGATACACAAGCTATCACAGAAGGAATCGACCGCTTCGAGGAATTTTTACGTTCACTCGGTTGCCCGACCCGACTGTCACAAGTGGGTATCGGAGACGCACTGCTCGATCGTTATGCCCATGACACAGTACTTGTTGCTCATGACGCAAATGGCCACCTTCCAGGCCGACCCTCCATGAGCGAATCAGACATTGTCGAGGTGCTCCGTACAGCACTGAAATAGCTGCCCTCCGACTCTGTTGCAGACCGCAACCAGCTTCAGGCTCGATCCAAAAGGAAATCGAGCCTGAGAAAAGCGTCACTCAATCGACCAGAAAAAGTGTTATAGTTATAAAAAAAATCTATTCCGGTTAATCCATTCAATCCCATCACATGTCTGTTACCTGGCTGCATGTTTCGGACTTCCATCTGAGTGATAAAGGCCCCTATAATCAGGAGGTCATCCTTAATGCTCTTGTCTCTTCAGTCAGACGGTTGCGAGGAGAGGGACATAAGCCCGATCTGATCTTTGCAACAGGTGATATTGCTCAATATGGAAAGGCCAATGAGTATGCTTACGCAACAAAATTTTTCAATGACCTGCTTGATGCTGCTGGACTGGAAAAGAACCGGTTGTTCATTGTTCCCGGCAACCATGATGTTGACCGCAAGATGGGTAAAGGTCTTGCTCGAACCCTCGAATCCAATGAAGATGCCGATGAATATTTTGATCCTGAAACTCCTACACCCCATCTAACTCAAAAACTTAAGGCTTTCACAGAATGGTACAATGATTATTTCAAGGGTATAAGAACATTTCCCACGGACACAACCTGCAGTCAGGTAGAAGTAATCACCATCAGGAATACTTTTATCGCAGTTCTGCCCCTGAACAGCACTCTTTTCTGCATGGACGATCATGATTATAATAAACTCGTCATCGGGCGCCGTTGTCTTGCTATTGCTGAAAGGCAGTTACAACCTCTGGTTGAAGCCGATCTGAAAATCGCCCTGCTTCACCACCCCCTCGAATGGTTAAGCTCAATTGAGCGCGCAAACATCAGAGCAACCCTGGGAGCAAAGATTGATATAATACTTCATGGTCACTATCACGAGACAGTGACTGAAGGTATTGTATCAGCAAGTGGCGGATACCTTAAACTCGCAGCTGGAGCGGCCTGGCAGACACGGCAATATCCAAACTGTGCTCTGTACGCCACCTTCGAGGGCAATCATGTAAAAATCTTTCCCATTCACTACGTCGATAAACCACAAGAAATATGGAATCTCGACAACAGCATTTTTCCAGAACCACCATATACCAAAAGCTTTCCGATTAAAGGTGGTTTATCCTTTCCTGTAAAACTCCATGTTGCAGATGCAGAGCGCTATCAGGCAACGCTCAAAGAGGAACTGGGCTCTATCCGTATGCTTGGCCTACCGGGTATCAAGAGCGTCAATGTTAATCTGAATGATAACACTTTTGTGCCGTTGCGACTGGCTGACAGGCAGGAGAGCGGTAATAAAGAAAAGAGTAGCCTGCCAGGGGGTGAGCATATTCTCTATCCCGACCAGATTATGAAACGAGTATTTCACGACCGGAGGGGGCGGAGGATGCTTCTTGTTATCGGAGATCCGGGTGCAGGGAAAACCACGCTGCTCCAGTATTATGCCTTGTGCGCACTTGAGGGTGATCATTATATAAGGCTTGGTTTTGCCGAGCCCATCAGCGTGTTTTATTTCCCGCTTCGTGAGCTGCTTCGAGATAAAGCAGGCAACTACGATACCCTGCCAGAAAACCTCGCAAGCTGGTACGGCAAGCATCATCAAACTATTGCCACCGATATCTTTTCTGACTGGTTGAACACCGAGACTTCACTGGTATTGCTTGATGGCCTCGATGAAATCAGTAACACTACGGATCGAATCCAAGTGTGTAAATGGATTGACAAAGCATGGGCGGGTTTCAGCAAGGCCTGTTTTGTGGTCACATCGCGGGCGACAGGGTACAATAAAGATGAAGGTATTGAACTTGAGGTTGCTTACGATCGGGCTGAGGTACAGGACTTCACGCTGGAACAGCAGGAGCGATTTTTAAGGAACTGGTTTACAGCGGCCTTTTTGAACGAACCGACTCCAGATAATTTTGGTGATAAAGAATGGATCGAGCATCAGAGAGCAGTAGCTGATGATCGAACAATCAGAATGGTTACTCACCTGAATGAGGAGAAAAACAAGGGCCTTCGGCAGCTTGCTGCTGTTCCAATGATTCTGCAGATCATGGCCATTCTCTGGAAGGATAGTGATTATATGCCGGAAAGCCGTGTAAAACTTTATGAGGCATCACTCGACTATCTGCTCGAAATCAGGGATAAACAGCGAGAAATAATTCCGCTTGTTTCAGCGGCTCGGGCCAAGCTGGTGCTTGCCCCCGTGTCCCTCTGGATGCAGGAAAAGCTCAAGAAAGATGAAGCAGGACAGTTGGCCATGCATAAAAAAATACAGGAACAGCTGGATAAGCAGGATAAACCGCCTTCTGCTGAGGATTTTTGTGATTATCTTGTCAAACGCGCAGGGTTGCTGATGAAGACAGGTGGCCATTATCTGTTTCGCCATAAGTCATTCAGGGAATATCTGGCAGGGGTCGAGCTTGCCTCAAAAGTAAAATCTACAAAGTACGTCGGGCATCTGATTACAGGGTTTGGCAAAGACTGGTGGGACGAACCGATCCGCTTTTTTATTGCACTTGGAAACGAAAAGATATTTAACCTCTTTATGAAAAAGCTGTTTGACTCGCCAGTCAGTGCAGATTTGTCGCCAAAACAGCAAATATTGTTGCAGGCCATTATTGAGGAAGCACCACTGAAAAAGGTTGATGCTCTCTGCACAAAGCTTCTGGATCCATCAACGACTTCAAGCCGGCAGAGAACGATTATCGACTGTCTGAAAACGATTGGAAAACCCGCTGCGCTTGAGACCTTGCAGCGCTTCAAAAGGGAGTGTCTGGCGCAAGGGAATAAGGATGTTACCGGTCGGGCAGATGAAGTTATTCGTTTCTTTGGCGGTCAAATAGAAGAACGTGAAGCTGAAAAACCACTCTTCGGAACCATACGCTCTATACTCAATCCGAATGAACACAATGCGGAATATATCCTGATACCAGGAGGACGCTATGTTTATTCAGTGACAGGAAAGGAAGAGTTCGTAGCCGATCTCTATGTCGCCAAGTATCCGGTAACCAACAAACTCTACCGCTCTTTCATAGCTGCACTCGGGAGCGTGCCAGAGTTAAAAGACAAGATGAACGACATTGCGAAAAAGGAAAAATGGGTTACAGGATTTGAGAAATACCTTGAAGGTACAGACGACCTTGCCACACTGTTTCGTTCAAAATATGATGAAGACCGAAAATTCTGCGGTGATGATCAGCCGGTGGTTGGTGTATCATGGTATGCTGCACGTGCCTATTGCCTGTGGTTGTCTCTGTTGGAGTATAAAGGTGAGAAGATAGATATTTATCGTTTACCAAAAGAAACAGAGTGGGAATGGGCCGCTGGAGGAAAGCAAGGAACTGTTGGGCAGAAAGTCCGAGACTATCCTTGGACTGAAGAAAAGGGTGAGCCAACATCCACTCTTGCGAATTATGATAGCAATGTAGGCGCAACAACACCTGTAGGCCGCTATCCCGAAGGGGCTACACCTGAAGGTTTGTACGATATGGCCGGCAATGTGTGGGAGTGGATGGAAAATTACTGGGATGATACGGAGAAGTCCGCCCGTTCGTTGCGCGGGGGTTCGTGGAACGTCGAGTCTGGTTATCTGCGTTGCTCTGCCCGGATCTGGTTCAATCCGGATTTCTGGGTCAACCGCGTCGGTTTTCGAGTTGTTCGCCCTGGTCATTCTTCCTGAAATTCTGATCGTCTGTTCTCTGGATATCTGGAATTCATTATAAACTATTCGTTGTTACATTGCCGAATCATGAGATGCTCATTGTTAAAAAGGCCTACGATTTTTCGAAATGGCTTCTGAATCATACTGGGAAATTTCCGAAAAGCTATCGTTTCAGTATTGCGGTCCGTATAGAAAATGCTGTGCTGGAGTTCACAGAACTGGTTGCGATTGCCAACATGCGCAGCAACAAAAGGCCAGTGCTGCAACAGGCTGATGAAGTGCTTACTCGATTACGCCTTTTGCTCCGCATGAGTTTTGACATGAAGTTCATCAATCTCCAATCCTATGAGTTCGGGAGCCTCCAGATAGCTGAATTAGGAAAAATGCTTGGAGGCTGGATGAAAAAGCTTGAATAAGTCGATTGAAAATTGTAGCTATCAGTGGTTCACTATGATGGAAAAGAGCCGGTCAATGATCCGCCCGTTCGTTGCGCGGGGGTTCGTGGAACAACAAATCTGATAATCTGCGTTGCTCTGCCCGGAACAGGAACAATCCGGATAACAGGAACAACAACATCGGTTTTCGAGTTGTTCGCCCTAATCATGCCCGTTTCAATGTGTGTAAAAACCCATCTCGATGCCGTTATTTCAAGGAATGGCGGACAATGTATGGGTATGACATCTGGCTCTTTTTCCTGCGGCATTTCTCCATTGGGAAGTGCACAAACAGAACAGATAAAACAGGCCGCTTGAGTAAGCAATTGAAAAAGCAGCCTGTTTTTTTTCTTGTGAAGCGATGAAAACCAGTAAAAACCTTTTCGACGGGATTATTTCGTTTGAAAATGTGCTTTCAGCGGCTCAAAAAGCGGCCAAAGGGAAGCGTGAAAACCAGTCAGTTCTTCTGTTTTTCAATTATCTTGAAGAGAATCTCTGGGAGCTTATATCAGCGTTACAGAGCAAAACCTATCAGCCCGGATCGTATAAAACCTTCAGTATCTACAAGCCAAAGCCAAGGTTGATCAGCGCTGCACCATTCAGAGATCGTGTTGTGTATCATGCCCTGATTTCGGTTGTCGGCCCGATACTTGAACGGAGCTTTATTTTTGATACCTATGCCAACAGAACAGCTAAAGGCACCCATAAAGCTATAGAGAGATATCAGTACTACCTGAAAAAATATGATTATGTGCTAAAGTGTGATATCCGAAAATACTTTCCATCAATTGATCATGAAATTCTTAAGTCAAAACTTCGGAATAAAATATCGTGCCGCGATACCCTTTGGCTTATTGACACCATAATCGATAACAGTAACCTGCAGGCAGAGCATGTACCTTATTTTCCTGGAGATGACCTGTTTGCGCCATACGAAAGAAGACGGGGGTTGCCTATCGGAAACCTGACCAGTCAATGCTTTGCAAATTACTATTTGAGTTTTCTGGATCACTACGTCAAAGAGGTGTTACGATGTAAAGGGTATGTGCGCTACGTTGATGATTGTGTCTTGTTTTCAAATGCAAAGTCTGAGTTGTGGGAGTGGAAAGAAGCTCTCGAACTCTATTTGCAAAAATTCAGATTGATACTCAATGCTCAAAGGACGGAACTTTATCCATCTACCGAAGGGAAGTGCTTTCTTGGACAAAAAGTATTTCAGTCATACCGGCTTCTTCCTGCTGAAAATGTACGAAGGGCAAAAAAAAGGCTTCAATGCTCAATATTTTCTAAGCCAGAAACCATCCAGCAACGACTTGCCGGATGGGTCGGTCATGCCAGCCAGGCCAACACCAGAAACCTTTTGCGATCATTGGGGTTGGTGGGTAACAAATCATGATTGCGATTACCATGCCAACATACTTTTTTGAGCTTGGTCTATTTCTATGGAAAGGATAAAAAAATGGCAGAAAAATGAGTGCTAAAAAGGCTCGAATAGTCAAGGTTCTTGTGGCATCACCTGGTGATGTTGCTGAAGAGCGAGCAATGGTAGAAGATGTCATAAATCAATGGAATGCCCGTCCACTACGTCCGTTGAAGCTTGAACCAGTGTTATGGGAATCCAGTTCTGCACCTGAAACTGGTGGCAGGGTGCAGGGGATACTCAACAAGCAGATTGTCGACCTATGTGATTTCGCCATCGGAATTTTCTGGACACGCATTGGTACGAATACCGGTAGAGCTCCAGGCGGAGCAGTTGAGGAGGTGGAGCGAATGATAGAATCCGGAAAGCCGGTAATGCTTTATTTCTCGAATGTGGCTTATCGGACGAGGGATGTTGACTTTGATCAGATTGCACAATTGAGCAAGTTCAAAACATCAATTCAGAAAAATGCGTTAACAGAGGAATATGATGAGCGGCATGAGTTCAAGGAAAAACTTGCTCATCAACTTGATATACAGGTGCTCCGGTGGTTTTGTTCAACAGGTTCTGTTGATGACAGATCAATTGGTAATCTTCATCAATCATCTGATAATGAAAAGGGCAATGCTTTGCTTCTCTATCAGGCAACACTCAAAGAGCAACTGGGCAATATCAACCTTTCAGGCTCTCCTGCAATTGAGAGTTTTTCAGTCAGACTGAAAGATACCTTTGTTTCGTTAACTCTTTCCGGGACATCGCACTGCGAAACAAGGGGACTCGGTGGCGCTGTTTTATGTGAAGGTCAACCAGAAGGTCGTGACACTACTCCTGAACGTGTCATGAGTTTTGTTTTTCAACATCACCCCTTGCTGCTGGTGATTGGTGACCCTGGTTCCGGAAAAACAACTCTGCTCAAATATTATGCGCTCTCAAGTCTCGATCACGAGCGTTATCGTTATTTTGGGTTCAGCGAACCGGTGATGGTTTTTTATCTTCCGTTGCGTGACCTCAAAAAAAGTGATAGCGGCCATGCCTCGTTGCCCGCAAGTCTCTCTGCATGGTCTGAGAAATATTTTCTCACTATTCCTGAAGCCTTCTTTTCCAACTGGCTTGATGATCGTCCAACACTTGTCTTGCTTGACGGTCTGGATGAAATCAGCAATGTCAGTGATCGGATAGCAGTTTGCGACTGGATTGATCGAACGGTTTTAAGATTTACCGAAGCTCGTTTTGTGGTGACCTCACGAAGCACAGGGTACCGAAAGGGTGATGGCATTGAACTTGAAGCAAGCCATCTTCGGGCTGACATCATGGATTTTTCAGAAACACAGCAGGCAGAATTTTTACATCTCTGGTTTAAGGCTGCATTTATTCGAGAGATTCCTCTCAGTGCGGAAGATAAGCCGGCGTGGGAACTCAAGCAGGGACAAAAAGCTGACCAAAAAGCTGAAACTATTGTCACGTTTTTGAATAAGCCTGAAAATAAAAGTTTGCGCACTCTTGCCGGAGTACCGTTGTTGCTGCAAATTATGGCAATGCTCTGGAAAGATCGGGAATTTCTGCCGGGCGGCCGTTCAGATCTCTATGATGCAGCATTGAATTACATGCTTGATTATCGTGACAGGCGAAGAGGAATCTACCCATTACTTGCCGCAAAGGATGCAAGGCGGGTTCTGAGTCCGGTGTCACTCTGGATGCAGGAAGAGCTTCATCAAGATGAGGTCGGTAAAGCTGAGATGCAGCTGAAAATGCAGGAACTGCTTGATACGCTTTACAATTCGCTTCCAGCAGTGGATTTTTGTCAGAATCTTGTTGAGCGGGCTGGAGTCCTGGTGGAGTATGGTGACAGGGAGTATGTTTTCCGGCACAAGTCATTTCGTGAGTACATGGCAGGCGTTCAGCTTTTGAAAAACCTGCATCGGCCAGGCCATCTTGATAGCATTGTGACTCATTTTGGTGACGACTGGTGGCAGGAACCACTCCGGTTTTTTATCGGGCAGCTTGATGATGCAGAGGTTTTCGATACCTTCATGCAGAAGCTTTTTGATTCGCCGGTTACTGAAATATTAACGCAAAAGCAGCAGGACTTTCTGATAACCCTTATTCAGGAGGCGCCGCAAAGAAAGATACATGCCTTGCAAACGAAGTTGTTCGACACAGAAACAACATCTAGCCGGCAGCGATACTTGCAGGAATGCCTGCGAGCCACTGGCAAACAGGAAGCACTTGATGCCGTGAGAGAGTTTGCTAACAAAGGCCAAGTCAATTCTGAGATTGACAAGCTTGGCGCTCATTATATCCTGATAAAGGGAGGAACATACCCCTATTCACTGACGAAAAAATCTGAACCGGTGCAAGACATCTATGTAGCAAAATACACTGTTACCAATCAGCTCTATGGCAAGTTTATCAACTATCTGGCATCAAAAGAGGATGAATTTACCGGTATGTTGACGGTTGAAACCTATAAAAAAAAGTTGCTTGAGCTCACAAAGGGCATCAAGGGATTCCGCGATTATCTTAAGGACATGAATGAGTTGGCTTCTCGCTTTTGCTCAGATTCTGCTGATGACAAACGATTCAACAAGGATGAACAGCCTGTAGTTGGTATAAGTTGGTATGCCGCACGCTCTTATTGCTTGTGGCTATCATTGATCGAGAGCGGTGGAGCGAATGATCACCTCTATCGATTACCAACCGAAATCGAATGGGAGTATGCCGCAGGTGGAGAAGAGAGCAGAACATATCCGTGGGGTGATCAAGAGCCGTCATCAACCCGTGCTAACTATAATGAAAATGAAGGGGCAACAACGCCGGTAGGCCGATATCCTGAAGGAGCAACACCAGAAGGTCTCTATGATATGGCTGGCAATGTATGGGAGTGGATGGATAATTGGTATGATAACGATAAATCCGCCGGTTCGTTGCGCGGGGGTTCGTGGAGCAGCGTATCTGGTAATCTGCGTTGCTCTGCCCGGTACTGGGTCGACCCGTACAGGGTCAACATCATCGGTTTTCGAGTTGTTCGCCCTGGTCATTCTTCCTGAAAATCTGACCGTCTGACCATCTGGATATCTGAAAACAGGCACCAGCGACCACCGTAGGTGGTCCGTTTTGGGAGCTGAAATTCCGATATTCAGGGAGTAATTTTACCAGCCATAGGGACAAGTCCAAAAAGTCATCCACATAACCATCCTTGTCTCAACCCTCAACACTCAGCACTCAGCACTTCGAACTCAGCACTCATCCTTCATTGCATCGTTGTCCCGATCGATACAGGAATATTTTTAATTTGACCCTCAGACAAGGAAATGAATTCGAATCCTGCATGGATACGAGCACTCCCTTGAGGCATTGGGTGATACAACGAGTACATTAAACCAATATCCAGCGATTGACCCGGCTGGATTTGCGTATAGCTGCTCTCTTCAAATTCCACTCCGCCTCTGTTCGTCGAACTCTCCTTAATCCCATATTGAGTAATCATCGTTGAGGTACTATTCGACTTGTCATCAATGATAAACGGTCTTGAAGAGCTATTCAGAGCCAGAGAAAGCATCTTTGATGAACTGTTCGTGATCGTTGCTCTGACATGAATACGATCATCATGCGTTGCCGGATAGAGCAAAACCGTGAAACGATCAGTTTTGAACTGGGCTGCGGTGGGATGCAGCAAAGGCTGCGCAATTGGTTCAGCCACGGAACTCGGAGCGACGACCGCAATAAAGCTTGATGCAACTCTTTTTTGGAGCTTCTCTACAGGATCCCAACGAGGTGCAATGGCATGGATTGAGAGAGCCGCCAAACTCAGGAACGCAAAAAGAGCAGTGACAAGAGCCCCAAGAGCGGCGAACAGAGCGGTAAGTGACTTGAACAAAAATTTTGATATACTTGAAGCAGCACCCTTTGCCGGCCCGTTCTCTGCAGAAGGAACGCCGTTTGTTTTATTCTTTCCCTTTCTGTTCAGGAAAAATTCGAACACAAAAAACACAGCATATATCGCAGTGGAGAGAGAACCCAGTGCTGCGAAACCAAAACTCCAACTACTTTGTTCCTGCATAAATATTAAACTAAACTATTAACAAGCCCCTCAAACCATCAACAAAGTATAAAGTACTCAGCACTCAGCACTTTGTACTTTCTACTCATCACTCAAAACCTTCCCAATCTGTAAAACGTCATAACTTTCCGCACTATCGACTCGAAGAGATATCTCCCCCTCTTTTTCCGTAAACGCCTCCATCTTCTCTAGCTGAGCAACCAGCACTGCCGTGTCAGCCTCCGAAGCATCATCTCCCCTGCGATAACGACTTTCGACCCTTTCCATCAGCACCTCCCATGGAGCATCGACATGCAGAATCCGGCATCGACAATTCAGCTTCCCTGCAAGTTCAAGAAACGACCGACGGGTTTCAACCTCAAGAAACGTTGCATCCACAATCACCCTCACACCCTCCTCAATGCAGACGGTAGCAGCATCAAGCAGTCGTTTATAGGTCCGACGCCCCATCTCTTCCGAATAGAGTGAAGCTTTTGCAGCCTCGTCGCTCCTTTCAAGCGCATGAAGCCCGGCCATCCTCTTTCTCTCGACATCAGAGCGGATATGCACCGCCTCTATTACTTGAGCAATCTCTCGTGATAATGTTGTTTTCCCGCTTCCCGAAACTCCACAGGTCAAAATAAGTAAAGGTTTTTGTTTTCTGGTCAATCGCTCTGCAAGTTTGAGGTACGAAAAGTGCTCTTCAAGAATCCCGTTGTTTGCAAGCTTTTCTGTGCACTGAACGTAGCGGATCGCGGTTACTTTGGCCCGAACCATAGCCCTGTAGACAGCATAAAACCTCAGAAGTGGAACAGCCCCGTAATCACCGCTCTCCGTCAGATAATTATTCAGAAGCCTCCAGGCAAACTCGGGGTATCCGGCATGCTCAAGATCCATAAAAAGAAAACAGAGATCGCTGATAACATCAATAATACTGAGATGCTCATTGAACTCGATGCAGTCGAAAATAAAAATCTGGTTTTTCCACCACACCATATTGCCGGTGTGCATGTCACCATGACACTGCCGGATAAAACCATTCCGTTGACGCTCCAGAAAAAGCGGATAAAGTCGTTGATGCTCTCTTACTGTCCACTCTTTAAGCGCAGCAAGCCGGTTCGCTTCATTCCTGTTCGAGGCCACCGGTTCACTATGGCTGAAATTGGCAAGCACCGGTTTGATAAGATTGTCAGGATGTCCAAAGCCGCTCTCGGCCTTTACAGGAGCAATGCCCCGATGAAATTCCAAGATCATGCCTGCAAGCATATCAATATGCCCGGTATGAAGCAACCCGGAGGCAAGCATTCTGTCAAGCTCCATCGTTCTCTCAAAACGCACCATTTTAACGGCATAGTCGACAATGTCACCTGATGAACTCTCAACAAAAAACGAATTCCCCGATTGCACAACAGGTACTACCGAGAGGTAAATTTCAGGGCACAGCCTCCTGTTCAGTCGAAGCTCCTCATGGCAGAAGTGCCGGCGTTTTTCCAGAGTTGAAAAATCAACAAACCCGAGGTCTAACGTTTTTTTAACTTTGTAAGCATAAGGTTCTGTAAGGAATATCCACGAAATATGGGTTTCAACAACCTCGATCGTCCCCGTGGAATGAAGATATGCTTCCCTGTGGCTTAACGATTCAGCTAACGGCTCCATAGTGCTCCTTTGCGTGTGATGTATACCTGAACAATCGAATGGATTAGGTTAAAAAAAAATGTAAATTAAAGGTTTGTAGCAGGGCAATGCTGTTCGTCATACTTATCGAATAAACCCACGCCTATGATCCATCTTTCCAAGATACTCTGTCCGACCGATTATTCCTCGACATCGGATAACGCAGTACGTTATGCTGTGGAATTTGCACGCAAAGTTGGTGCATATATCCGATTTGTCCATATCATTTCGTCAGCAAATCCTCTTGAAAAAATTACAGCAGGTCAGGAAGAGTCCATAGTGCCGATTGAAGAGGACGACGTGCTTCCCGACAGTTTTTCCCGTACGCTTATGGCCGAAAAGCAGAAAGGGCTCAATGCCGATATCCGTGTTCTCAAGGGAGATGCGCCAAAGGTTATTGCCGCTCAGGCAGCCTCTTGGGGTGCCGATCTCATCATTATGGGTTCCCATGGCAGGAGCGGTCTGCACCGGCTTATCATGGGCAGTGTGGCCGAAGAGGTGTTCCGTTCCTCTGACATTCCCGTTCTCCTCGTCAAACAGGATGCCGCCCAGAAAATCGTTTCCGATTGACAATCAATACTCTTTTATCATATTAAATTTTGAGTTGCCGGCTATGAAAAATTTCAGGGAATCAATACTTGCTCTTGTTACCGAAACATCGGCAAACCTTCCGAGCGATGTCCGGTGTTCCATTTTCAACGCTATCGAAAAGGAAGATCCGGACTCTCAGGCAGGCCTTGCCATGTCAACCATATCGGTCAATATCGATATGGCTGTCGACAATGTTTCGCCGATCTGTCAGGATACCGGTATGCCGTCCTTTTTCATCCACACCCCGAAAGGTGTCGATCAGCTTCAAATGAAGCGGGAGATAGAAGAGGCAATAGAGGAAGCTTCCAGAACAGGAAAACTCCGTCCAAATGCGGTTGATGCCATAACGGGTAAAAATTCAGGCAATAATCTTGGCTGTCATTTCCCTGTTATTCACTTTGAGCCATGGGAAAACGATGAGATAGAGGTCAAACTTATCCTGAAAGGTGGAGGCTGTGAAAATAAAAATATCCAGTACTCTCTGCCTGCGGAAATTCCCGGCCTCGGCAGCGCATCCCGTGATCTTGATGGTGTACGCAAATGCATGCTGCATGCTGTGTTTCAGGCTCAGGGCCAGGGTTGCAGTCCAGGCTTTATCGGCGTGGGCATCGGAGGCGACCGTACCAGTGGATTTGAGCTTGCAAAAAAACAGCTCTTCCGCAGAATAGACGACCGCAACCCCGACAGCGAGCTCGACGCTCTTGAACACTATATTCTTGAAAAAGCCAACACCATGGAAATCGGTCCCATGGGATTCGGAGGAAAAGCAACGCTCCTTGGCTGCAAGATTGGAAAATCACACAGGGTTCCGGCAAGCTTCTATGTCTCCGTCGCGTATAACTGCTGGGCATACAGGAGGCTTGGCGTGCTTCTTGACCAGCACTCCGGCTCCATCAACAGTTGGCAGTATCGGGATGCTGATGAGATCAAACGCATGGCAAAAGGAGAGGGAATGCCATTGACTGGCAGAGAGGTTACGCTTCAGGCTCCGGTCACTGATGAGGAAATTCGAAGTCTGAAGGTCGGCGATGTCGTTCTCATCAACGGCACCATGCATACCGGTCGTGATGCCTTCCATCACTATGTCATGCACCATGACCTTCCCGAACATCTTGATACAGAAGGCGGGATTCTCTTCCACTGCGGTCCGGTTGTCATGAAAAATGCCGATGGCACCTATCGGGTTACAGCTGCTGGCCCTACCACATCAAGCCGTGAAGAGCCCTATCAGGCTGATGTTATTAAAAAACTCGGCTTAAAGGCCATTATCGGTAAAGGAGGCATGGGCCCGAAAACACTCAAGGGACTTCAGGAACACGGAGCAGTCTATCTCAACGCCATTGGAGGTGCTGCCCAGTACTACGCCCGCTGTATCGAAAAGGTCACCGGTGTCGATTTTCTCGAAGAGATGGGTGTCCCTGAAGCCATGTGGCATTTGGAAGTCAAATCATTTCCAGCCATTGTCACCATGGATTCCCATGGCAAGAGCCTCCATCGTCTGATTGAAGACGACTCATTCAACCGCCTCTCAGCATTAGCCGAAAGCAGTCACTGAACCTGTTTTATAAGAACTACTATCAATCGCATTCGTTAACCGAAAAGGACCATTGGAATATGAAAAAAATAAGATTTATGGACGTCTCTTTTCGTGACGGGTTTCAGTCATGTTTTGGCGCCCGGGTAAAGACCGAAGACTTTCTTCCCGCACTCGAAGCCGCAGTTCACGCCGGCACCGACAACTTTGAAATAGGCGGTGGTGCCCGCTTTCAGAGTCTTTACTTTTATTGCGAAGAGGACGCCTTTGCCATGATGGATGCTGCCCGTAAAATCGTAGGGCCCGACATCAACCTCCAGACCCTGTCGAGAGGAGCAAATGTTGTCGGTCTGGTATCCCAATCTCGCGATATTATCGATCTCCACGCCCGTCTTTTCAAAAAGCACGGTATCACAACAATACGGAACTTTGATGCTCTGATGGACGTTCGCAACATTGCCTATTCTGGTCAATGTATCCACGATGCAGGTCTGAAACACCAGGTTGTCATCGCCATGATGGGTCTTCCGCCCGGTTTGAGTGAAACCTATTGCCACACCCCCCAGTTCTATCTCGACAAGCTTCAGGAAATTCTGAATGCCGCAATCCCTTTCGACAGTGTAGCCTTCAAGGATGCCTCAGGCACAACAACTCCGGCTGTTGTCCACGAGACCATTAAAGGCGCTCGAAAAATGCTTCCTGCAGGCACTGAAATCGAGTTTCATACCCACGATACGGCAGGTATGGGCGTCGCATGCAACTTCGCAGCAATTGAAGGTGGTGCCGATATTATTGATCTCTCAATGGCCCCGGTCAGCGGCGGGACAGCAGCCGTCGACATTCTCACCATGTGGCAGAGGCTGAGGGGTACTGGATACACCCTCGATATCGACCACGAAAAATACCTCGAAGTCGAAGCACTCTTTATCGACCAGATGTACAAATACTATATGCCTCCCGAAGCAACAGCAGTCAACCCCGTTATCTCATTCTCCCCCATGCCAGGTGGAGCCCTGACGGCCAATACCCAGATGATGCGCGACAACAATACGCTTCATCTCTTGCCACAGGTCATAAAAAACATGCGTGAAGCCGTAGTGAAAGGTGGGTATGGTTCATCGGTTACCCCGGTTTCACAGTTCTACATCCAGCAGGCCTTTGCCAACACCATACAGGGGCCCTGGAAAAAAATCACTGACGGATATGGCAAAATGGTGCTCGGCTACTTCGGCCGCACTCCCGCCCGCCCGGACCATGAAGTGATCCGCCTTGCCTCACAACAGCTCGGTCTTGAGCCAACATCCGAAGACGTTCACGACATCAATGACCGCAATCCGGAACTCGGGATACCCTACAACATATCCCTTCTGCAAAAAGCCGGTCTTCCGCAAACAGAAGAAAATATTTTTATTGCAGCCACATGCGGCGCCAAAGGTATAGCTTTCCTCAATGGTGATTGTGCCACCGGTATCCGTTACAAGGCAGATATTGCTGTTGAAATAAAAGCAAAAACAAGAGCGGAGGTTGTTGCTGCCTACCATGAAGCTCACAAGCACGACATCCATCAGGAGGAGGTCAACAAAAGACTGGTCGATCTCTTTTCCAAACCGGCACCTCTGGAACCCTCTCAGCCCTCTTCTACCGGTTCAAAAGTCATCTCCATGTCGGGCAACTTTACCGTTTTCGTAGACGGCGCCCCATTCACGGTAACGTTCGCCGAAGGCTCATCCCTGAACCCCGAACCCTCAGTACAAGGTACTCAGCACTCAGTACTCAACACTCAGCACTCCTCAGGGACCCCTGTCATCGCCGTCATGCCCGGCAACGTCCATGCGATATCGGTCAATGTAGGTGATGAGGTCAAGGAAGGCCAAGAAATTGCCATTATCGAGGCAATGAAGATGGAAAACTCCGTTAAAGCCCCCTGCTCCGGAAAAGTACTTTCAATATCCGCAGTAAAAGGAAGCACCATCTCAATAGGTGAAGTAATAATGACTATCGGATAACCCGAGCCAACCCCACAGTCGCCCCGCGATCCAAATCAAAGGGCGACACGTCGGTCATTATAATCCTATGATTTTTCCAAGATAAACTTCGAGTCAGCACCCGGGGTATTATAAAAAATATCTTTGCGTTTCATTTACCGCTCAAACATTTCAGTATAAATTTGTTGGATTTTCAAGAACATACAAGACACAATCACTGATACGAGTTGTTGGATTAATGTCGTTATTCATAAAACAAAGTATTTTATAAAAAACGAAATGTCTTATTTTATTAAAAAAATTTTCAGGAAATTTTACTGGTGCACAAAAATATTTTTCTTTTTTTATTAAATTATTTTTTATTAAATGCTCTTCAAACAACCAATCAGAAATAAGTGATTGATGTCCTGTTTCCCAATATAAAAAAGGACTAAAGTTGCTGAAATTACCTTTTTTATAGAATAAGTAGACAGAGTAATATAAATATATATTAGGAAAAGATATTATAATGACGGTTTGAGCTCCTGCAATAAGTTTGATTTGCTGCAAAAAATGCTGTGGATTTTCGAGATGCTCCAATACCTCAAGTGCTACAATTGCATCATAGTTACATCTCTTTAACTGTTCGGAAAAATCGGTATTAAAATTAAGTTCATGGCTTTCAGATTGAATTTTAAACGTATCCAATGATAAATCTACTGAAATTGTTTTGTATCCGTGATTTTGCAATCTTTTGGTAAAAGCGCCTGAACCACAACCAAGATCAAGAATATTTGAACCTGATTTACATTTATTGAGTATTACTTCTATCGCAAATTCATGTAAGCCTTGAGCAGCATGAATAGGGATCCCTTGATAGGTGTAATTCGTATCACCTTTATGTTTTTGTATGTGCATCATAATAAGCGTTTTCTCCTGTCAGCTGTTTTGACTATGCAGTGGGCATAATCTTGCCTGTTGTTTGCTTATGGTTTCATAACAACTTCACACTCCGGATGAAGTTCAATAAAACGCTCAACCTCCTCACATGGAATGTTGACCGACGAAAGTTCCACCTTTTCAAGGAGCTGAAGATGCATGATAGGTTCAATGGAGGTGATCGGGGTATTTGATATATCCAGCTCTTCAAGGTTGACCAGCTCTTCCAGAGGATCAAGAGACAGAAGCGGTGTATTTGCTATGCTCAACTCACGAAGATCGGTCAGGTGTCTCAACGGCTCAATGCTGGTGATACCCGTTTTGTTGCAGCGGAGATATTCGAGCGTGCTGAGAGAGGCAAGCGGTGTCAAGTCAGTGATCTTTGAGCTGTTGATTCCCAGTTCTATAAGATTTTCCAGTCCGCTGAGCGGTTCAATAGAACTGATTCCTGTCTTGTAGCAACTGAGTTTTTCAAGATTGATCAGCCCTTTGAGGGGGGAAAGGTCGTTGATCATCGTTTCAGAACAATAGAGTTCCTCAAGATTGACCAGGTTGCGTATCGGTTCAAGTGAACTGACTTGAGTACTTGATATCCAGAGAAGTTTCAGGCTTTTCAGGTAGCGCAACGGTTCGAGCGATGCAAAGTCGCAGTCGAAAGCATAGAGACGTTGCAGTTTTGTCAGATGCAGCAGTGGTTCAAGATTTTCGACCGGCGACTCATCACAACGCAGTTGCTGCAGTTTGTCAAGGACCCTGACCGGCAAAAGGTTATGAATTCTTCTGTTATCACAACGAAGATGCGTTGTTTCAAGAAAGTCAAGCAACTCTTGTTCCGATGGTTCACGGACCATTTTCAGTGTGGTTTTAACGATATCTTTCCAGTCGGCACTCATCGAATTCCACCATTTTTTTCTTGCTGAACTCTCTTTCACCAGATCAGCTTTCGTAACCTTACGAAGGTACTCACTTTCATCGGAGCGGAGTGGAAGTTTTTGAGCATGTGCCTGATCGCAGCTCTTTATGGAGATATCAGCCTGGGGGCTTGGCGTGAAGTTGAGATGTTCAGTAAGGCAGCGAGTATACCAGGTGGCTTTTTTTTCCTCTAAGTTTTTATGATGCAACTCGCGCGATTGCTGATCAAGGGAAGATATATCTTCAAGAATGTCATTGCCGCATCTCGGGCATATCGCACTTTCCATAGTAAGGGGATAGCCGCAGACTGGGCATTGATTATAGGTATTTTGCTCCAAAATGATAGGGTGGTTAAGTCATTGAAAGGCTCACCGTATGGTGTATTGTTAAATAATAAGAAAAAAAGCGTTACCGACATAACGGTGGAAAAAAAACATAGGCATGCATTGGTGTTGACATTATGACGGTGATAAGAAAGAGGAGATGCCGGATAAACTTTTTGGATAAAATGTTTGTTCGCTACAAAATAAAGGATGCATGCTTTTGTTGTGAGTGGAGGCTTTTCACCGTCATATTGTGCCATAAAGAAAGATAAACTTCGACGGAGAGGTTGTTATGGTTAAGAATGTTGTGCCGGAAACGCCAGCTGGCGGGTTGTACTCGGAGCAGTTGCTTGCTTTGTCCGATGAGCAATGGTTGCTCAGGCGTATTGGCTTTCACGGCACACCGAAAAGCATTCAGGTCAATGAGTCGCTCTTGACCATTGGCAATGGTTATCTCAACATCAGGGGCTCTCTTGAAGAACTCCCGCCTGGCAATTGCGGAGGCATGTATTTGAACGGGATTTTCGATAAATCCGAAGCCTCTGTTGAAGAGTTGGTCAAATGTCCCCTCTGGACCGATGTGTCGATATGGAGTGAAGGAGAAAAATTTTGCCTCTCAACCTGCCAGTTTCTCTTGCACGAGCAGACCCTTGATATGCAAAAAGGGACACTGCATCGCACCACCACCTTCAAAAATCCTTCCGGAAAGACGATAACCCTTGAAACGATACGCCTTGTTTTTATGCATAATGTGCATTTAGGCTATTTGATCGTCAAGATCACCCCAAGGAATTTTTCCGGCCCCATTCGCGTGCTCAGCGGCTTGAACGGAGAGGTATACAACAGAGGCTATTTCCCACAGGAACAGCTTAAGCATCTGCAGCTTGAAAGAATCGAGCGCGGCCGGGCTTTTATGTACCTTGAGATGAAAACTCGTGAATACGGCATACACATTGCAGAAGCAGCTTCATGGAAGCTTGTTTCGCCCTCCCCCCAGAGCTACAAGTGGGAACCCAGGATCTACGGCGAAAAGTTTACAAGTGAAATTACGTTTGAAGCCCACGAAGGAGAGACCTATGTTTTCGAAAAACTGGTAGTTGTTGCCACAAGCAGGGAAATTTCTGTCGAAGAGATGTTCAAGGGTACAATTTGTAAACTTAAGACCTTTGTTCGAAGCGGTGCGACTCATGAAATAACAGCTCATATTCAGGCATGGCAGGAAAAATGGAAACAGGCAGATATTGTTCTCAAAGGGGATGCCGAGGCTCAGCATGCCTTGCGTTTCAATATTTATCAACTCTTGATTAACGGACCGGTCTGCCCTGCAGGTATTGGTGCGAAATTTTTGAGCTCCGAGGGTTATCTCGGCCACGTGTTCTGGGATACCGAGATTTTTATCCTCCCTTTTTATATCTACAACTTTCCGGAAATTGCTCGGAATATGCTCATTTACCGGTACAATACTCTTGCAGGAGCAAAGCTGAATGCCCTTAAAATGGGCTATAAAGGGGCTAAATATGCGTGGGAATCAGCGACTACCGGCGAGGATGTCACCCCAAGATTTGCTTCAAAGCTTGAAAGAACCATACGGCTTATCTATACAGGGCTGGAGGAAGATCACATAGTGTCAGATGTCATCTACGGAGTGGAAAAGTATTATCGAGTCACCGCCGACGAAAGTTTTCTGTTGGACTACGGACTTGAAATGGTTTTTCTTACCGCCAGATTCTGGGCATCAAGGGTTGTTCAGGAAGGAGAAAATTATGAGATCCGTTGTGTCATAGGTCCCGATGAGTTTCATGAGCATGTCAATAATAACACCTATACCAATGTTCTGGTGAAATGGCATCTCAGGCTTGCCGTAACGGTCTTTAAGTTTATGGCGCAAAACAATGCCCTGATTCTTGATGAACTTGCAGCCCGCCTAAAGCTCTCCAAAGATGAGGTTGATGCATGGCTTGATATCAGTATGCATCTCAAGATATTGTACGATGAGGAAACAAAACTGTTTGAGCAGTTTGACGGTTACTTCGCCCTGAAGGATTATGTTATTGAGGAGCATGACCGGGAAGGCCAGCCAATGCTTCCCCGTGGTGTTACAGACCACAATATCCAGTCCACCCGTCTCATTAAACAAGCTGATGTGCTCATTATGATGATGCTCTTTCCTCATGCATTCAGCTTTGAGCAAAAACAAGCTAACTTCGATTTTTATGAAAAACGGACAGCGCATAAATCCTCATTGAGCCACTGTATTCATTCCATGGTAGGGCGTGCCTCCGGGAGGCGCTCAAGGGCATACAATTATTTTATGAAAACCGCCCTGTTTGATCTCGAAAACCTGCATGGCAATACGGCGCTGGGCATTCATGCCGCCGCTGTGGGGGGGACGTGGCAGACGATGATCTATGGCTTTGGAGGGTTTTCGATCAAATCCGAAAGATTGGTGCTGAAGCCATGGCTGCCGAACAAATGGCAAAGCCTCTCCTTTTCTGTGCGGTGGAAAACGAGAATCGTTGAGGTTACGATTTATCACGAGAAGGTATCCGTGCTGATACGTTCGGAGGAGCAGATCTCGCTTCCGCTAAGCCTTTACGGAAAAACGCATAAATTGATGACCAACCAAAGGTATGATCTTCCCGACGAAAGAAAATACAGGAGGGACTGAACAATGGAAGTTTAAGGGACAGGCCATGTTGCCGACAGCGTGCTGTCTGGGGTGAGCAGTGCCTATGGTTGTCAATACCATCGAAAGATCCAAAAAAATGTACTACTTTGACCGTCAAAACCCATAACGCATTCTGAACGCGGGTGGACTGAATGCTTATGGCTTTATGTCACGATGTCACCATAAAACGCTGCATGGCCTCTATCTCTATGGATTTTGTACATTTACATGCTCATACGCATTATTCGATGCAGAGCAGTCCCATTTTTCCTGGAGAACTGTTTTCCTCGGCGCTGAAGTTCGGTATGAAAAGTATTGCTGTCACCGATTACTGCGCCATATTCAATATGCCGGAACTTTTCAAAGAGGCAAAAAAGGCTGGTATCAAGCTTATTATCGGCAGCGAACTTCTGCTGCTTGAAACCGATGCACACCAGCATAGTCATGCTGCAGTCTCACCATCTCTGGTGCTTCTTGTTCAAAACGATGCTGGATACCGCAACCTCTGCATTCTTTTGTCCAGAGCTGCCAAAGATGGTTATGTGCATGGCATGCCTCATATCGAAACCCGACTGCTCGAAACCTTTCATGAGGGACTTCTCTGTCTCTCGGGTTACTCATCAGGAAGAATAGGCCGGGCGCTTCTCGCAGGAGCAAATGATGAGGCGGAATCATTTGCCGCCTACTACAGGGAGATTTTTGGAGAGAACTTCTATCTCGAACTTCAGCGCCACAGCGCACCCTTCGACGATCAGCTCAATGAGCAGACCATTGCGCTTGCTGAAAAATTTTCTCTTGAACTCGTCGCCACCAACAACGTTCACTATCTCGAAAGAAAAGATGCCGGCTGCTACAGAGCAATGGTGGCCAACAGAACCAAAGAAAAGCTTTCCAGCCCGAACCTCCTTGCACTGCCAGGAAGCGATCACTATCTGAAATCATCGGATGAGATGAGCCGCCTGTTCAGCAATCAACACCGTGAGTTGAGCAACAGTCTGCTGATTGCCGAAAAATGCACCTTCACCTTCACCAATAAAGAGCCAGTTGTACCCCACTTTCCTCTTCCTGATGGGTTTTCGGGTGAGTTTGAATATCTTCGGCACCTCACCTGGGAAGGAGCAAAGGAAAAGTATGCCAATTCCGAAGAAGACGGCATCACCGCTGAGGATGTCAGATCAAGAATAGAACTTGAACTCGGTGTTGTCGAAAAGATGGGATTCAGTTCATATTTTCTCATTGTCAGTGATCTCATAGCCGCATCCCGTCGTATGGGTTACTCTGTCGGACCCGGCAGGGGATCTGCCGCCGGCAGCATTGTAGCCTATCTTACCGGAATCACAAGGATCGATCCCCTTAAATACAAGCTGCTCTTTGAGCGCTTTCTCAATCCGGAACGCTCCTCCATGCCGGATATTGATATCGACTTCACTCCGGTTGGCAAACAGAAGGTTCTTGAATATACGGTTGAAAAATATGGAGCCGAGAGCGTTGCAAAAGTCATTGCCATAGGCACATTTGCTGCCAAAGCAGCCATCCGCGATGCAGGCAGGGTTCTTGAAGTTCCGCTTCCCTTGGTCGATAAATTCGCAAAACTCGTGCCCGTAAGGCCCGGCATCACTCTTGAAAAAGCATTGAGCGAGTCAAAGGAGATGAAGGAGTATTCCGAGAGTACTCCGCAAAACCGTGAACTGATGGCCCATGCCCGTGCTCTCGAGGGTCGGGCGCGTAACGTGTCGATGCATGCCGGCGCGGTTGTCATCAGCGATGGCCCGCTTGAAGAGTTGGTACCGCTCTACGTCTCCAACAAGATCGAGACCGAAGTCCGTAAATTCGCCGATGAGATCGACCTTGACGAACCGGAACCTGCCAGAGGAAAAAACGCCGACGGTAACGACGAAAAGCAGGTCGTCACCCAGTTCGACAAAAACTGGATTGAAACCGCCGGACTCCTCAAGATTGACTATCTCGGTCTTGAAACCCTTGCCGTTATCGATGAAACCCTCAAAATGATAAAACGGCGGCACGACCTCGATATCGAACTTGAAAAAGTTCCTGTCAACGATCGCAAAACCTTCAGGATTTTTCAGGAAGGCAAGATGGCCGGTATTTTTCAGTTTGAATCATCAGGCATGCAGAGCTATATGACACGTCTTCAGCCTACTCAGATCGGCGATATTATAGCCATGAGTGCGCTGTATCGTCCAGGCGCTCTCAATGCGCGCATTGATGAACGCCGAAATGCCGTCGATCTTTTTGTAGACCGTAAGCACGGCAGGGAAGCTATCGATTATATGCACCCCATGCTCGAAGAGATTCTCAAAGAGACCTATGGCGTTATTGTCTATCAGGAACAGGTCATGCAGATCTCCCAGGTTATGGGCGGCTTTTCTCTTGCCAAGGCGGATAATCTTCGCAAGGCCATGGGAAAAAAGATGCCGGAAATCATGGAGAAATACAAAGCAGATTTTGTACAGGGAGCAATTAAGCAGGGAGTGCACGATACCCTTGCAACACGGGTTTTCGAGCTCATGGCCGAGTTTGCCGGATACGGGTTCAACAAAAGCCATTCAGCCGCCTACGGAGTTCTTGCCTATTGGACAGGCTATCTGAAAGCCCACTACACGATTGAGTTTGTGACAGCGGTGCTGAATAGTGAAATAGGCGATACTGAGCGGATGAAACACCTGACCGACGAGGCAAAAAGTTTTGGCATATCGACCTTGCCGCCATCGATCAATAAAAGTGATGCGCTTTTTTCTGTTGAAGACCTTGACGGGCGCTCATACATCCGAGTGGGACTCAGTGCAATCAAGCAGGTCGGTGGAGCGGCAAGGGCGGTTGTTACCTCAAGGCTCCGCAGAAAACGTGACTTTGTGAACCTTTTTGATCTGGCCGTATCGGTCGATCTCAGAGTCATGAACCGCAAAGCGCTCGAGTGCCTCATTCTTTCAGGAGCTTTTGATGAACTCGACAACCATCGGGCGCGGCTTATTGCCAACGTCGACAAGGCCATCAAATTCGGGCAGATGCAGAACCGCTCTGTCACGCTTGGCCAATGTGGCTTTTTTTCAGCCGAAGAGGGTGCGCAACTTGAGGATAAGCACTATCCCGATATGGATCAGGCCGAAATCATGCCCGAAGCAGAAAAGCTCCTCCACGAAAAAAAACTGGTCGGGTTTTATCTGAGCCATCATCCGCTCACCCCCTACCGGCGTGACTGGCAGGCTTTTACAACACTGCAGCTGCAGGCAAAAGAGGTAGTCAAGGCAAAACAGTATAAAGTGATAGGAGTCATCGTCTCCGTAAAACCTTATCAGGACCGTAAAGGCAAGAAGATGCTTTTCGGCTCTATCGAAGACTTTACCGGCAAGGCTGACTTTACGGTTTTTGCAAGCCTCTATGAGCAGTACGGGCATCTGATCAAACCCGAGGCGGTTTTGATGCTCGTAGCGGAAGGGGAGGTCAGCGGAGGAATGCTCAAGCTCCTTGTCAGAGAGATCGTGCCGATAAAAAAGGTAAGAGAGAGCCTGATTAAAAAAGTCATTCTTAAAATCGATGCTGATGATCAATTGCAGCTCGAAAAGCTTGTCGGAGTAAAACGGGTATTTGACTCGAACCGGGGCGGCACGCCAGTCGATTTCGAAGTCAAAGCCCAGTCGGGAGATAATATTGAAACATTGACACTCTTTGCCCGCAATATTCCGATCGATCCCGCGGAAAGTACCATTGAACAGCTTGAGGAGATTCTCGGCCCCGATAATGTTCGGATTTCAGGGTAGCCGAATTTATTTAATAAATTATTTTTATTACTTTCATCACAGATCGATTGTATGGATATGAGGTATAAAAACATTCAATAACTCAAACGGGTACATAACAATGAGCGGAAAATATTTTGTAGCGACAGACCAGAATTTTAAAAAAGAGATCCTTGAATCCGGCAAAGTCGCTTTGGTTGACTTCTGGGCAGCCTGGTGTGGTCCTTGTATGATGCTTGGCCCAGTTATAGAAGAACTTGCAGGCGATTACGAAGGAAAGGCGGTCATTGCAAAGCTCAATGTTGACGAAAATCCGGCAACAGCAGCACAGTATAGCATCAGAAGCATTCCATCGCTTCTTGTTTTCAAAAACGGCCAGGTCGTTGATCAGATGCTTGGAGCTTTGCCGAAAAACCAGATTGCAAAGAAAATTGACGAACATATCGGCTGAAACGCTTATCGTGTCAGTTCCCCCTTTATCCCGACGGAGGCGTCGGGATTTATGGAGAGTGTTGATGCAGAACGCTTCCAGATGTTCCTCCCACTATTTGAATTCCCCGGAAAAGTCGGCAACAAGAGTCAACCACTCGAATTTTAAGTGTTTTTTAAGCGTGACTTCAGGGCTTTTAAAGGTTAGTGAAGATATATTTGTACCAGTGAATTTACTTTAACATTGCTACTGTCACTAATTTAAACAAGGACATAACATGAGTGGAAACTATCTTGCAGCAACAGACCTGAATTTCAAAGCGGAGATTCTTGATTCAGACAAAGTCGCTCTGGTTGATTTCTGGGCAACATGGTGCGGCCCGTGTATGATGCTCGGCCCAGTTATAGAAGAACTTGCAGGCGATTATGAAGGAAAGGCAGTTATTGCAAAACTGAATGTTGACGAGAATCCAAAAATTGCAGCACAATATGGCATCAGAAGCATTCCCTCACTTCTTCTGTTCAAAAACGGCCAGCTCGTTGACCAGATGCTTGGAGCCTTGCCGAAAAACCAGATTGCAAAGAAAATCGACGAACATATCAACTGAACGTTCAACCTGCCAAGTCGCCCAAAATTCCGGCGGAGACGTCGGGATCAGGGGGGCACTAACCCTGTAACTCTATAAAAAAAGATAACATGGACTGTGAAGTACGCGACCTGATCATTATGGGAACCGGCCCTGCGGGATATACCGCTGCCATCTATACGGGACGGGCAAATCTCAAACCTTTTGTTATAGAAGGATTTCAGCCCGGTGGTCAGCTCATGATTACCACAGAGATCGAAAATTTCCCCGGTTTTCCTGAAGGCATCCGCGGACCCGAACTGATGGGAAAAATGCGCGATCAGGCCACCAAGTTCGGAGCAGAGTTCGCCAGTGGAAGTGTCACAGAGGTGGATCTTTCAAGAAGCCCCTTCTGCCTTACCCTTGAAGATGGTCGCGAATATTTTACTCGCGCTCTTATAGTCGCTACCGGCGCAAATGCCAAATGGCTCGACATAGAGTCGGAAAAACGGTATCGCGGCAAAGGCGTATCGGCTTGCGCGACCTGTGATGGATTTTTCTTCCGTGATTGCAACGTCTTTGTTGTTGGAGGAGGCGACACAGCAATGGAAGAGGCTCTCTATCTGACCAAATTCGCCTCTCACGTAACGCTTGTGCATCGTCGCGAAGAGTTCAGAGCTTCAAAAATTATGACGCTCCGCACCCGTAAAAATCCGAAAATCAGCACCATGCTCAATCTCGTCATTGATGAGATTCTCGGCGACGGTCAAAAGGTAACCGGCATCCGCCTCAAAAATGTCCTGACCGGCGAACTCTCCGTTCACCCCTGTGATGGAGTCTTTTTGGCCATCGGTCACGAACCCAACACCAGATTGTTCAAAGATCAGCTCAATACCGATGATTACGGCTACATCCTCACAAAAAAGTCATCCACAGAAACCAACGTACCCGGCGTATTCGCCTGCGGAGATGTTCAGGACTTCACCTATCGCCAAGCCGTCACCGCCGTAGGAACCGGATGTATGGCCGCCGTCGACGCCGAACGCTTCCTTGAATCAATGCGCTGACCCCTCTTCGGCCAACTGCAGATATACTGAGAAAAAAAGCAAACCGTAGGTTGGGGTGATTCCTGAACCCCAACATCCTCAAATTTCAAATACAATTGATAAATACAAGTAAAAAAATGTATGATAAGAGTATATAAAAACGAATTGATTGTCGCCAACAAAAGGGAAAATGAAACTCAAAAACTATACGCTATAGACGTGCCAATCTCCGTGTGACCGGCTCCGTCTGATGAAATACAAATACCCTCCAGCAAAACAGGAAGAAGCCATAAAGTTGGTACTTCAACAAGCCGAAATCCTTAGTGCTGATGCAGGGTATTGAAAAAGTCTGAAAGGACCTCATTGAACCCGTAGGCAAGTGCCCTCTCTTCCGTTTCCCTCTGCGTAAACCATCGCAGCATCTGTCCCTCATGCAGCACCATACGTTCAACGTCAAACTCAGCTCTCTGTGTAAACACATGCTCAGTCCGGTCTGAAAACTCATAGACTCTGAACAGCGCACACCCTTCAACATCGACTTCAATCTCTTCCAGCATCTCGCGCACAATGCACTCTGCAGGTGTTTCACTGCTTTCAACATGTCCCCCCGGCAGATCCCACATATTCGGGCAGGCAATTGACGGTTTATCATCCCTCAGGACCAGCAGCACCTCATTCCGGCTGTTAAAAAAAATAATACTCGTACCGACGTGTCTCATGATATCATTAGATTAATGCATGATCCCGCCAAGTTCATCAAGCATTGGGTAAGGGTCACCCTGTAGCGTCAGTTCACGGCTGAGTTTCGGATAGGAAAATTCAAAGAGAAGCCGTTCAAAGCATGCCGGCGCCAGTTGCGGTACAAGATACATTCCTTTAAGTGCCCGTTGGCGCTGTGCTTCAAAGAGAATAACGGCGGTTGCAACAGAAACATTTAACGACTCAATCATGCCAAGCATCGGAACGGTGATCGCGTGGGCAGCCCCCTTGATGGCCTCTTTTGAAATCCCGTCCCATTCGGCACCGACAACCAGAGCCGTTGGAGCGGTGTAGTCAATATTCCTGAAATCAATGCACCCCTCGCTGTTGGTGGCGACAATGATCTGCATCCCATCGGCCGACAACTTGCTGTAGACCATCTCTATGTCCGTATAAAGGTTCAGTGTTGACCATTTGCTGGCTCCTGCTGCGGCATTCTGTTCCGTATAAATGGTTTTACGGTAAGAAACGGCATGGATTTCACAGATGCCGACACTGTCACAGCTTCGTATAATGGCCGACAGATTGTGCGCTTTATTGACATTATCCATAACAACCGTCAAATCAGGCTGTCGATGAAGCAGCATCTGACGGATTTTTCGGAATCGTTCTGGAGATATCCCTGTTTTCATTTTGCGGAGCTAAAATATTTTAACTATATCACTGATATCTTGCCGTTACGGTTGATAAATAATTCGTTTAGCGGGAGACCAGACCGTTGTGAAATTATGAGCCTGAGTAATAAAAAACATCCCCAGCTTGAACGCCTGCTTCAAAAAGCAAGGTCGGTTACGCTCAATCCATCATCAAAAGTTCTCATTCTCAGCGACCTGCACATGGGCAATGGCGGCAGGCGTGATGAGTTCCGTCGAAACGCTGAACTGGTCAGAACCATGCTCGGGCACTACTATCTCCCCGAAAAATACAGCCTCGTTCTTAATGGCGATGTCGAGGAGCTTTTTAAATTTCCTCTTGAAAGCATCACTGAGGAGTGGGGTGATTTCTACAATCTTTTTCTCAAGTTCGAACACAATGGCTTTTTCTGGAAAACCTACGGTAATCATGACGCCGAGCTGCTCGAAGAGAAAGTCTACCCTCTTGCATCATCAATGGTGGAGTCGCTCAAATTTCATTACGGAGACGAAACTATCCTGCTGCTACACGGCCATCAGGCATCAGTACTCTTGTGGGAAACCTATCCAATCGTCAGTCGTTCCGTTGTCTTTTTTCTCCGATATATAGCAAAACCAGTCGGCATACGAAACTTTTCAACAGCCTACAACAGCCGCCGCCGGTTTGCAATTGAAAAATCAATTTATGAGTTTTCAAACCAGTTCAAAATTGTTTCCATCATTGGTCATACCCATCGCCCTCTGTTTGAATCCCTCTCCAAAGTTGATTTTCTGAACTTCAGGATCGAAGAACTCTGCCGGGCTTACCCTACGGCGGACAGCGAAAAGCGCACAGCAATAGAGCAGAAAATTGCAGCACTTAAGATTGAGCTTGCCGCCTGTTACAAGCGGGGCAAAAAAATCGGTCTGCGTAGCGGCCTCTATAACAACCTTACCATCCCCAGTGTTTTCAACTCCGGCTGTGCTATAGGGAAACGCGGTATCACAGCCCTGGAAATTGAAGGAAACAAAATCAGACTTGTCTACTGGTATAACGGTAAGCAGAGTCGCAAATTCACCAGTGACCGCGATAACCGCCCCACGGAGCTCGGCTCGACAGGCTTTTCCAGAATTGTCCTCAACGAGGACTCTCTTGACTATGTCTTTTCCCGTCTCCACCTTCTTGCCTGAACCATTATTCAAACATGCCGATAATCTCTTCAGGGTGCTGCACAAGAGTTTTTGCCCCGAACTCGAGCAGCTCGCTTTCTGGTCTGAATCCCCAGAGCACTCCAAGAGGATACATTCCAGCTCTTGTCGCGGTCAGCATATCTATGCCGCTGTCCCCGACATAGAGAATTGCCGAAGGATCTTCGCCAAGCATACTTGCAACAAGCAGAGCGCCCTCAGGATCAGGCTTATGGGCAATGCCATCCTGGTGACCCATGACGACATTGAAATTCCATGATTTCAGCAGGTTATCGGCGCAAAGTCGGGTAAAGTGATCGACTTTGTTTGAAAGGATCGCCATTTTCATCTGTCGCGCTGTAATGGCATCAAGCAGAGCAGCAATGCCGGGATAGGGCCTGGAATTCACCATCCAGTTATCTGCATACTCTACCATCAAATCCTTGAGCAGACGGTCGATGGTTTCCTCGGTGCCCACCCCTTCAGGCAGCGCTTTTCGGATAAGCTCTCTCATCCCGTGCCCCACAAGAAACCTGCACTCATCAAGAGTATGGGTCGGGTAATGATGGAGCGCAAGCACGGAATTAAGGGTGTTGACCAGATCCTGAAGGGTATCGAGCAGGGTGCCGTCAAGATCAAAGATAACTGCATTGAAAGTCATGTGGGTTATTTCCTGGTGGTTTGGTGGTTTCGTACCATATTGTTCACTATTATGACGCTTAAGTGTATATTTTAGTCATGATATTTCAAAGTTATCCTGCTGCTGACTATCTTCCTGAGAGCGTAATCGGTTTGATGGTTGTGCTGAAACAAGTATTCACCGTACTATGATGATAAAAAAACTACTCTTGCTCTTTGTCCTTGTCATTGTTGGCACTGTTGGTTCAGCAGATGCTGCAACGAGCACTATTGTTCTCGATGGTTCTACAACTGTCGGTCCTCTCGCCAAATCTTTTGCCAACTATTTCACCAGAAAATATGGGGTTCATGTTACCGTAAGCGAGTCGGGTAGCGGAAACGGAGCGAAAAGTCTGATCAACGGTTCCTGCACTATTGCTACAATGTCGCGCGCTATGAAAGCCGAAGAGATCGCAGCCGCAAGGCAGAAAGGCGTTAATCCTGTTGCTCATATTGTTGCTCTTGACGGTCTATCCATGATCGTTCATCCCGGAAACCCGATAAACTCACTCTCAAAAGCCCAGATCAGCAGCATCTATCGCGGTGTCATTACCAACTGGAAAGAGGTGGGAGGTCCAAACGCCCGTATTGTCGTTATACAGCGGGAATCCAACAGCGGTACCCAGGACTCTTTCAAGGAGCTCGTTGTGGGCAAAGAGGTGAAAATGACAGGAAATGCTGAAACCCAGTCCAGTAACGGAGCCGTAAAGAGCAGGGTGAGCACAACCTTTTCAGCAATCGGTTTTCTCGGTCTTGGATTTGTGGATCATTCGATTAAAATCATAGCTGTGAACGGCGTTATGCCAAGCGTAAAAACCGTGAAGAACGGCACCTATCAGGTATCCAGACCTCTCTATTTTTATACTAAGGGCCAACCTTCCGGTGCAATCAAACAGTTTATCGATATTCCTCTTACAGCGGATGGGAAAAGGATAATCACTGAACTCGGTTTTATCAACCGCTGAGGGTATTGTTTTAACTGGAAGAGTAACTTTTTTACAAGCTGGTTAATCTGAAGAAACCAGCTTTTTTATTGTATTCAGGAGAAGTTGCGACCTTGTAACAAAACTGACATTGTTTTCTACAGTGAAAGCTTTTAGATTGTGTCAAAAAAACTGGGTAACCGGTACTTGTTAATAAACTATTGGACTGTATGGCTGACGAGAGTGCCGGGGGGAACAATCGCACAACAGCATTTGTCATAAGCGCCCGCAAACGCACGCTGCAGAAGGCATATAAAACAGTAGGGGAGGGCCTGCTTCTTGCGGTTGGAT
>Ga0118677_10001502_pt1 | contig 49199 bp, 33 predicted proteins | sample AliMusrvi5mmetaG_FD_86154 | JGI IMG/M metagenome (GOLD analysis project Ga0118677, IMG submission 86154) | reverse complement strand
GGTTATCCCTGGTCATTTTCCCTTTTTCATGACCCATGCCGTCAAAAGCGCTTTTCAGCGTCTGAATTCGTTTGGGATCAATATCATTGGAGTATTCATCCCACCAGCAAATGGCGTTCTTAATCCTGGATAACTTCCGGTGGAAACCGACCTGGGTTCCTGAGCTTAAATTGAATGCGGGCATATTGTTAAAGAATAGGTTTGACAAGGACCAGGCAAGCTGTGACTTGCCGGATTGTTTCTCACCGAAGAGAAAGAGGTGAGGGAATATTTTATATTTTTCATAGATCAGATCCCTGAAGACCGTCGCAATGGCAAAGGCAATCGCTATTCTGGCATTGGATCCATAGACATCCATCATGAGCTTGGTCCACTGTCCGAAGGTGATAGGGGACTGCTGCCAGATGAAATAGCGGTCGCTTTCATAATCATCGTCATCTTCGCGAACCTCATTATATACACGGGAGAATGCCGGGGAGAAATACTTTTGTTTTGCGTGTTCAGTAATTCCAAACTCATCCACCGGTTGCCAGGTACCATTAAAAATTCCATTGGCAAAGGCATAGAAACCTTCCCGCTGCCAACCCAGCGTTCTGAGTTCATTGCATACCGGGAATTTATTGGCAATGTGGTCCAGGATCTTAAGAAAATGAAATTTCGTGCCGAAAAACAGGAAATTCCCTTCATTGATCACGGCAGCTTGGAATTGTTCAATGCTGACAAAGCTCTTGGATGGTATGTCAATCGTTCTATGGTAATCGTCTTCATTGATGATCTCCACCAGGCGTTTATTATCGGTCTTTGAATAAATATGGAACAGGGGTCGGATAATGAAATTCGACACTCTGACAGGACCATCCTTGGTTAAAAAGTAAAAGCAATTGCGATGTTCGAAGAATCCCAGTTTCCGGGCCGACATTCTGTCAATGTCGCCGAAACCCTCAAATTCATCCTTGCTATCTTGCTTAATTACTGTGACCGAATCCTTCAAGGTCTTTATCCTGTCGGTGATTGCTTTTTTGGATATTTTATGGCGTTTTGAGATCTCCTCAACAAATATGCTTTGCCTTATAGGGTCATCCATTTTAAAGATCAGATCGCATATCTGATTGATTACCTCACCCCGACGGGTCAGGTTTTTACCGGCCTCTACCAGGGCTGTATCTGCATACAGTAGTACTTCTTCTTCATTGAGGATCTCAATATTTGGCAGCTCGATTCCCAGGTTATCGGGTAATTCATTCATCAGGTAGGGTTTGTTTGATAGGATTAGACTGTTGTTCTCTTTTAGAGAGCATTACATCAACACTTTTCACGATTTCTTCAAAACGACCATTCAGCTTCATCTCTCTTACCAGTTCATAGTATTCAAGGCGCTTTGACAACTCAATATTCCAATCCTTAAGCCACTTGTTTTCTGCTTCAAGGATTTGGTTTTTTCTTAAGATCCACTGAACATCCTTAATATAATCCCAGGCAAACTTCATCACATCGGCAACCTTGATCCAGAACCGGTAAGATTCGGTTTCGCCGGTCTTGGCCTTCTGCTTGATCAAAATGCTGTTGACCTCGGCAATTTTATCAAGCAGCATCTCTCCTGCTGATTCATAGCAGCTATGGTTTATCCTTTGAGAATCTTTGCTCATTGCCGGAATGGTTAGTCTGGATTTGGGAAACTCTCGAAGATTGAATTACTCAGATAATATTTCTATTTCCAAAGCATCCATCAATTGTTGCAAGCGTCGGGTTTGTTGTAATATTTTTTCCCTGATCTCTAAAGGCAGGTTACCAGGCTTTTCGGTAATTGTTCTATACATAGACCGTAGTTGTTCGTAAGCCTGCATGGTTAATCGTTTGTCCGGTAGGGACATGGCTGAAAATGTTCTCATAACCCTCCTTTCCTTAGACGTGAAACTCTTTCTTCTTCCTTTTTTATGCGCCTTGTTATCTCTTCACCAAGTTTAATGGCTTCATCAATGATGGTAGGATTGTAATCCTTCTTGTCCGGGTCCAGGCAACGGTAAATGTATTGCGGTGTATACGTTTTCTTTTTCTTTAATAGTCGCGACCCTATCTTTTTAGCGCTTCCACGGGGCAGTTTATTTCTGAGTCCTGCCAGTGATTCATTACTGATTCTCATAAATAGTAGTTTGGTTTAGTTGGATTGGTTAATTTGGGTTTATTGGTAATTCAAAGGCTCCCATTACAGGAGGTTAATCAATTGATTAATCAGCACTTTTTTAAGTCCTCCATTACTTCACTTTCAAAGTAAAAAAGTTTGCCCCCAAGTTTATGGTAGCGGACAATGCCTGCTTTGCTCCATCTATGGAGTGCAGGTCGGCTGACCCCGATCATTTTACAGATATAGTATGCTGTAACGGGTTTCTCGATTACTAACTTTTCTCTCATACGCTGTATAAAATTTTTATCAATTTTTACAAGCGGCAAAAGTATTAAACCGGAAATTACATGGATGATAAAGTTATGAACAACAGACTGATTATTAACGTATTAGTAAAGCAATAGTAACCCCACACTAAACAGTTATTAACCTTTTTGTCCGAAACAGATTATCCCATAGCAGATTAGAAAAGCTGAATTTTCTTGAAAACAATTCATAAAAAAATTAGCCGCGGCAAAATTAATTATGAACAGATTCCAGGTAAGAATTTAGCAAAATGGGGGTGAAACAAGGAGACACCAATAAAATTGCGGGGTCTATGTGAAATCCGGATAGAAAGGAGGGATTAAGTACTAAATCAGTTCTAAATTTGTAAAAGAAATTAACTAAATTTGACAAGGAAATACAGATAAGAACAGGAAGAGTATAATATTTACAATGAGTGGGTTGTAGGGCCAAAAATCGCCTAAATAAATGCCTGTATTTTTAATTGCTCTCTGGAAGCACCAGTAAAATAAGGTAGTCTGGAAAGCGGTTCGAATCCCTCACATCCCACCCGTTAATCCCTTTACTGCCTCCCTTTTTTAAAACAAGTATCTTTAAATCATTTTATGCCCCGGACCTTTGTGATCGGCGATATTCACGGGAACTACAAGCCCCTGATGGAACTGTTTCATAAAGTCGGTTTCAGCTACGATAATGATCAGCTTATCAGCCTGGGGGATGTCGTGGACCGTGGGCCCCGTGGGGTTAAGGTAGTGGACGAATTAATGAAGCTCCGGAATTTCATTTTCTTATTGGGGAATCATGATTACTGGTGTTGCGAATACCTGAAAACAGGTTTTATTTCACCTGACTGGATATACCAGGGAGGTCAGTCAACCATTCATGACTATGAGAAGCATCCGGGCGCCGGCAAACGGCATCTTGCTTTTTATGAGTCCGGCCGTTTATATCATATCGATACCTGCAACCGGCTTTTTGTACATGCGGGATTTGATCCGTACAGGGCATTCGGGGCCCAGAACAACGAAAGCCGCACCCTGCTTTGGGACCGTTCGCTTTACCAGTTCGCCCGGGAATTCCAGGAAAAAGGGAAGGTGTTTGAAGAATTTAAGGAAATCTATATCGGCCACTCTCCAACCCAGCTGGTAATGCGTGACCAGCCTGCCCGGATTGCAAACCTCTGGATGATGGATACAGGTGCGGGCCACAGGCGCTTATTAAGCATCATGGACATCGATACAAAAGAGTTCTGGCAGAGTAAATGTGATTTTTAATTCCTTACAGCCGGCAGGGTGAAAACAAATGTGCTGCCCTTTTCGGAAGTGGATTCCAAAGCGATGCTTCCCCCGTTTTTCTCGACCATATAACGGCATAAAAGCAGGCCCAGGCCATGTCCTTTTTCATTTTCGGTACCATTGGTTGAAACCATGCCATCCCCATCCTTAAACAGGTTTTCACTTATCTGGGGAATGATCCCTATCCCGTTATCCGAAATCCTCACCATCTGGTAATTGTCTTTCAATTCACTCCTGATCTCAATACTGCCCTCAGGTTTTGTGAATTTCACGGCATTAGCAATCAGGTTTCTAAGGATTGCCTGGAGCATATTGCCGTCGGCCTGAACTACTGCATCCGCGCTGACCAGGTTGCGGATGCGGATTGACTTCCTTGAAGCCGTGACCATCATTGTGTCAACGACAACCGAAACCTCATCGTAAAGCTGCAGCCTGGTAGGCATGAAAGGCATAGTCCCGATCTGCAACCTCGACCAGGCAAGAAGGTTCTCAAGAAGCTGGTAAGTACCCCTTGCTATCTGCTGCACCATTTTAGAGTAATGCCTGATTTCGGGGATATTCTTATCAGCAGTCTCCTCAACAAGAAGATCTGAAAAACCCATAAGGGCATTGAACGGGCTGCGGAGATCATGCGATAAGATGGAGATGAAACGGTCCTTGCCGGTATTGATCTCTTTCAGTTCCAGGTTAAGCTTTTCAAGATCCTGTTCTGCTTTTTTACGGGCATTGATTTCTTCTGCTGCAACCTTTGCGTTTTTCCTCTGTTTACGGATATGAAACAGGGATATTAAAATGAGAAGGAGCAAAAGCACGCCAATGGTAACCAAAAAAGTGATTGTAAGGGTGCTGTTTTTTTTCAGCTTATGAGTTTCATTTTCTGTTTCTCTTATCTTTATAGCCAGGCTGATTTCGTTAAACCTGCTTTTGATCATTTGCGCCTGTATGGTGTCGTTGATGAGGCGGTACTTTTCAAAATATAATGAAACCGAATCTTTAAGGGGATCCTGGATAAATACCTGGATTATGCTTTCATAACAGGTCTTTTTCATTTCAGGGATATTCGCTGAATCTGCAATTTTCAATGCGTTTCTGTATGAATGCAAGGCACGGGTTAAATCGCCGGTTTTAATATAGGAATGCCCCATGGCAATATATATATCGGGCATCTTGACCTTTTCATTGATCGTATCACAAATCGTGAGCGCAGTATTGAAATCCAAAAGTGCCTGGTTGTGTTCGTTTTCGGTATCGCTGAGTTTTCCAAGCTCAAACCAGGCATCGGCCATGGTTGAAACATAGTCATGCCTTAAAAAGATATTATCAGAAGATACATTCAGCAGGGGTATTGCCATCTCAAAATATTTCCTGGCCTCCTTCAGTTCACCCAGGTCGAAATAGGCTGATCCTATATAATAGTAAGAATGCCCGATATTGGCTATTTGCCTTGTTTTTCGTCTCCGGTCAAGCGCTCTCTTAAAATACCAGAGGGCTGAATCTTTCTGCTTGAGTTTTTGCTTGACCAGGCCTATATTGTTCAGTGCAACAGCTTGTCCGTGGAAGTCGCTGTTCTTTGTGAATAGTATCTCGGCCTGCCTGAAATATTCTTCGGCTTCAAGGTAATTCCCTGTCTGGAAGTAACAATTCCCGATACCAATCATAAAATAATTGGATTTTTCCTCAAGGTGATTATCGGCAAGTATCTGGTAGGCCCGCAATGAACATTCCATCGCCGGAAAATACAGGTGGCGGTCCATATATACCCTGCATATCTCGAATAATGCAGTGGCAGCAAAATAAGATTCATGCGCGGCAATGGATTTATCATAAAATTTCTGGTATAGCCGGATCGAAAGGTTCGGATGCATTTTTCGTTCATCACGGGCATCCTGGAATATCTTCAACAAATCCCTCTGAGCCTTTGTTGAGTGATGATAGTCTCGTGTTATTTCATCTCTCAGGCTGTCGGTCCTGGCCTGTGGCAAAGCAGTTACGGTGCAGTACAGGGTAAATAGAAGAATAAAAACCGGAAGCAGGAAAAGCCGGAATTTTCTGATCATGACAATAACTTTAAAAACTCAAAGACCTGCCCTGGCATTAAATGCTTGCAAGCAGGGCAGGCCTTTTTGGTAAGCTCAAATATTAAATTCCCGGATTTTTTTGTTTAATCAGGGTCTCTATTTTTGCACTAAGCTTTGGCTGTTTGTTTTGATCCGCAGCAGATTTGAGCCTGCTGAGGATTTCCATGCCTGTTTGTACGTCATCGTTGAAATTAGCTTTATCGGCAGCCGAAAAAGATGCGTAGTAGTCGAGGTTCTGCCCGATGATATCCGCCATCCTGTTACTCAGCTTTACTGCCGATTCAGTATCCCCTACTTTATAATACATGTCAACAAAAGGAAGGTCGTAAACATCATAAACGTATTTCGGATCAGGGAATTTGGAGAGGTACAGGTCAACCAGCGCCTTGCATTCTTTCTTCTTTCCCTTGTCGAGCAGCATCTGGCCAACAAACAGGGCAACCATCTTGGGCCGCATCGAACTGTTGTAGCTTTCGGGATCCACATAAACCTTAGGATCGCTGAGATTGCCCCATTTGCATTTATTCATGAAGATATCATACGATCCAAGTGCATCGATACTTCCAAGCGAAGGAATGTAATTGGTTGAATCGGGCATGACCGGGATGAACTTATACACCCAGCCTTCCATATAACAGTACTGTTCAATATCGAGGAAGTTGCGCACCGAGTTGGGAGCTGCAAAATAAATCGGTCTTTTCCAGTTACTGGTTGCGATCATGTCGAGGGTCATGATATCGTTCTTGTACAGCAGGTTCGATTTGATGTTAAAAGTGATAGAATCCACCATTTTATCTTTAAAATATTCAGGGACGATGCCGTATTTGAGGCAGTTCTCTTTATTTACAGTGATCTTGATCTTTTTGGTGGGGAAGAATTTGATCTTTTCGCCGCTGTTTGCCGTGACATAGGTCTGGGGGTCCTTGCTTTTCAGAAAATCCACCAGGTCTTTCAGTTCAACATAGCCTTTGATGCCAATATCATAATACATTGCGACATCATTAGTCCCGGGCTGGTATCCTTCTATGGGAATGCTCAGTGGAACAGGCTCTCCGTCATACATTTTTTTATACAGCTGTTCAATATACCAGGATCCTGAAGCAAGTTCCCTGTTGATAATTCGCAAATCGGTTCTCACTCCTTCCACTTCCTGGTTATACCAGAGAGGGAAGGTGTCGTTATCGCCGTTTGTCACAAGTATTGCATTTTTATCACAGGAATTCAGGTAGTTTGCAGCAAAATCCCTCGCTGCATATTTACCTGTACGGTCATGGTCCTTCCAGTTTTGCTGGGCTATGATAACCGGCACCAGCAGAGTTGTAAACACAGTAACCAGGATAACCGGGAGCAGGCCTTTCAGTTTTGTTTTCCTTTGGAGGAAATCAACCAGTGCAATCACCCCAAGGCCTATCCAGATTGAAAATGCCATGAACGAACCAGCGTAGGAATAATCCCTTTCCCTGGGTTCAAACGGTTTCTGGTTCAGGTAAAGGGTAATTGCCAGGCCGGTCATGAAGAAAAGTAAAATGATCACAAGGTTATTCCTGTAATCCTTTTTCAGCTGGAAGAAGAAGCCTATGAGCCCGAGTATCAGGGGCAGCATGAAATACTTATGCGAAGCCCTGGATTTTACGCTGTCGGGGAGGTTGGTGAGTGAATTTCCAATATGGTAGTTGTCTATGAACGGAATGCCGGTGATCCAGTTACCGTTCTTTATGCTCCCGAAGCTCTGGACATCATCCTGACGCCCCGAAAAATTCCAGAGAAAATAACGGAGGTACATCCAGTTGAGCTGGTATGAGATCATGAACTTCAGGTTTTCGCCGAATGTGGGTTTGTTTACAGTCTGGGTCTTCCCATCCTCGCCCGTGATCTCCACGGGATTGCCAGGGCCTCCCCAGTTCTTAAAAAACTCGGAGCTCCCGGGTCTTTCCTGGTTTGAACAATACATCCTGGGTAAAATGGTGGTGAAGCGGGGATCATATACGGGGATCGTTCCCTTACGGTCATCGATCACCTCATATTTCCCTGTAGTTGTATTTTTCTTGTAAATCGGGTTGCCGTCGGTATAATTGATTACCGGGGCGGTATAATACTGCCCGTAAAGAAAGGGCCAGGTGCCGTATTGTTCACGATTCAGGAATGAAACCAGTGAAAGGGCATCCTTGGGTTTATCTTCGTTGATGGGAGTATCGGCATTGGATCGGATCACAAGGGAAAGAAACGAGGAGTACCCGATAAGCATAAAACAGAGGGAAAGTAAAACCGTATTCAGAACAGTTTTACCCTTTGCCCTTGTATACCATAATCCCCATACCAGTAACCCGATAAAAAGCAGGAAATAAATGATAAGGCCCGAATTGAAAGGCAATCCGAATCCGTTCACGAAGGCTATCTCAAAATAGCTTGCCAGTTTGGGGATCCAGGGTATCACGAAATACATCAGCAATGCAACCAATACGAAGGAAACCGCCAGGGTAATGGTGATTCCCGATTTGGTGGGATTATATTTTCTGAAGTAATACACCATAGCGAGGGCAGGTATCGTAAGAAGGTTCAGCAGGTGAACACCAATGGAAAGCCCGATCATAAAGGCCACGAAGATCAGCCAGCGGTAGTGGTGCCTTTCATCGGCCACCTCGTCCCATTTAAAAATGGCCCATACAACTACCGAGGTGCAGAAATACGACATTGCAAACACATTCGCTTCAACCGCCGAGAACCAGAATGAATCAGTAAAGGTGAACGTCATGGCCCCGACAAACCCGGCCGCAAGTATGGTCCACATTTTCTCCCGGCTTATTTCCTCCCCCTTTTGAACAAGAAGCTTTTTCGCGATCATCGTAATAGTCCAGAACAGGAAAAGGATCACGAAAGCGCTGCTGAATACCGAAATCATATTGATCATTACAGCAACCTTGCTTGTGTCGCCGAAGGCAAACAGTGAAAGGAACCTGGCTGTCAGCTGGAAGGTCGGCGCCCCCGGGGGATGCCCGATCTGAAGCTTATACGAAGTGGCTATATGCTCACCCGGATCCCACCAGCTGACGGTGGGTTCTACAGTTTTGATATAAACAATGGCGGCAATGGCAAACACTACCCAGCCGGCAATTGTGTTAAGCTTTCGGTACTGGTTCATAAAATACCTGATGTTTTAATGAATTTTTCAAATGATTGGCAAAAGTACAAAAAGACTGCTGATTGCCAGATATTAATACGCTACAATTACAAGTAAATTATCCCAAATACCCTATTTTTGCCGAAATTTCCGGAATTAAACATTTGATGGCTGTTATAAAACCTGGCATCCGTATCCTGGTTAAGGCGGTTGTATTACTGTGGATGGCATTCTCCCCCCTGGCAGCGGGAGCCCAGTTTATCATTTCAGGTGATTTCGATGGTAGGCTCAGCTCCCTTAATCTCAGGCGGACTGTTCCTGATACTTTGAATAGCAGGCTGCTGAGTCTTTTAGGCACCGCCGAACTGGACTTTGCATATAACGGCAGGAGATGGAACGCCTATGCCTCCCTGTATGCATCCTACACCCAGGGATCCAACCTGTTCTCAACCAAGGTCCCCGCCACTTTTTCTTTAACATTAAGCCAGGCCTGGGTCAGGTATATTATCTCGAAATACTTCTCGGTCCAGGCAGGGAGGATTGAAATTGAATACGACGACCAGCGTTTTTTCCAGGCTCGGGACTGGAGCGGACTGGTAACAAGCCATAACGCCATCATCGCACGTTACTTCCGACCCGACACCACCGGAATGGTGGACGTGGGATTTGCCGCAAACCGTTTTCGTTCCAACGACTGGCTGTTTAATACCGATCCTTCGATAAACACTTACCGTTACCTTACCTATATCTATGCCTACAGAAGCCTGTTCGACCATCAGTTAAACCTGATCTTCAATGATATTTTCAATGCCGACGATAACGGGCTGGATCCGACTGTACTCTATGGAAGGAATACGATCGGAGGAAGTTCATGGTGGTCAAACGACGACTGGAACATCAACCTTGCCGGGTTTTACCAGTTCGGGCATGTGGACGACGGCCGTAAGCTGAGTGCATGGTATTATGCTGCCTATGTAAGTTACCAGCCGTGTGAATGGCTGACCCTGATGCCGGTCTTCGAACATATGAGCGGAGATAACCTTTCTGATTCCAATGAATGGAAAAAAGAGGTACACGGATTCAGCCTTCTTTATGGAAACATGAACCGATCATTCGGGACTTCGGGGATTTTCAACAGTTCTTACAGGAGTAATACGCATTCAGGCCTTAACAACCTTTACTTTGTGAACACTTTCGATATCACGCATAATTTTTCCATCGAAGCCTCCTACCACTGGTACAGCCTGCCCCATCCGTATCTCCGCGAATATGTCCCCGACAGCAACAAGATCATGATCGTCAAAGTACCTGCAAGTTTAATACACCAGGTTGAAGTGCTTTTTTCATATACCCCCATTCCCTCCCTTGAATTAAGCCTTGATTACCAGCTTTTGTTCCCGGGCAAGGGAATGGTAAATTACAATGGCTGGAACTTCAATCCCGGTTCACCGGTTTCATCCGCATACCTTGAAATCGAATGGACCCCTGTCTTCTATCCCCGTAAAAGGAAACATTCATCGGTAAAACCCTATAGCCCCGGTCATACCCCCGGGTAAAAACATTCTTTAAAGTCCAAAACCCCGGATCATTGTTAATAATACGATGATATCTTAGGGAAAAGACAGGTTTTTTTTAGATTAAAAGCATATATATTTGCCTCCCATGAAAAAGTGTCTTTCTATTGCAGCCGTACTGATTATCATTGCGATACCTCTGTTTTGCGGCGCCCAGAAAAAATCTTCTGCCAAGGCAAAAGCCAAAGATAATTCAGCATCCAATTCAAAGGACAAACAGGGGAAAGACCAGATCCCTCCTTTGAGGGAACTCTGCATCCTGAATTATAAAACGGATTTTTCAACCCTTGCCGACAAATACAAGGAAGACCTTTTTCCTAAGAGCAATACCAAAAGTGCCATCCATTTTTACCGGGGCATCAGCCTTCTGAAACAGGCTATGTACATGGAATCTATCCGGGATTTCAAGATTGCCCGGCTGGATACCAACATTAACCGCAATATGTGCAATTTCTTTATTGCCTTATCCTATATGCAGTTGCATATGAAGGACAGCATCCTCAGCATTTGCGGCACTACCCTGAATGTTCCCGGCCAGGAACTTATGAAACCTGATTACTGGAACAATGCCGAATTTACCAAGGAAAGGGTATTTATTTCATACATCCTGGGAACCAACCAGGTTCTGACCAAACCCACCGATACCCTGCTGATCGATGCACTTTACAGTTTCTGCTCCCGGGAAGAAAAATTCCTGGAAGCGTATTATAATTACGGAGCTTACAGTTACAACCTCGGCCGGTATAAAAAATCCATCGACATGCTGGTCAAAGTTCATGACCTCAAACCTCCTGAAGATACTCTGATCCTGCTCGACCTTGGGTATATGTACAGGCTGTCGGGCGATAATGTGCAGGCTATGAAATCCTACAACCTGCTTCTCGGTGCAAGCCGTTCATACATGGGTTACAACAACCGCGGCTGCCTGTACGCTTTCATGGAAAAATATAAGAAATCCCTTTCCGACCTCTCAACTGCAATCCGCAGAAATCCCCAGGGAATTGACGCATTATGCAACCGGGGACTGGTTTACCTGAAAATCCTGGAATATAAAAAATCAGTGGCCGATTTTACATCTTCAGTCCAGCTTAAACCTGATTTTTCTGATGGTTATTATTATCGCGGATTTGCCCTGAAAGCCATGGGAGACTATGCAAACTCAGTTGGTGATTTCTCCAGGGCGCTTCAACTTAAGAAGTAACAATGGGCTGTTGATAAAGTTCTTAAAACAGCTATTTTTCCCCTGACTTATGCATGTATCTTTACCCAGTTCTATATACCGGGCAATGCATGCATAAACCAACTACTTTCCTGATCTTACTCTTATTGCTGTTACTTGGCTCGAGGGTCGATTCTCAAACGAACGGAACCCTTGGGAACCGGTTTCTCAATAACTGGTCGATGAGCATTAGCGGCGGGCCTACTGTTTTTTTCGGAGACATCAAGGAATTTAAAGTCCTGCCGGCAACCAGCCCCATCAATGAAATCCGCTATGCAGGGACCTTTTCCCTGAACCGCCAGCTCAGCCATATTTTCATGCTCAGGGCGCAGTTCCTGTTCGGGCAGGTTGCCGGTGAAAAGGTAAAATACAAGGACGGAAGCCTGTGCAACCAGTATTTTGAAAGTACCCTGTTTGAACTCAATATAAATACAACAATAAATTTCAGCAACCTCATCGGCAGGGAAAACCCCAAACGTTTCTTCTTTGTTTACGGCACCATTGGAGCCGGAGCGGCAAACTGGATCACTAAAAAACGGGATATTACCACAAAAGCAATCATAGCAACCGACGGCAGCTGGTCTTCAATAAATCCCCAGCTGGTAATTCCCGCGGGCCTTGGCGCTTATTTCACAATTAAAAATAAAGTCAACCTGGGACTGGAATGGACCCTCAGGAGCCTGACCGTAGATAAACTTGACGCCACCGGGGGCGGTTATCCATATGATTCCTACAGCCTGCTGGCACTTAACCTCACCTATAATTTCGATAAACCCGCAAATGGCAAACTTAGCCAGGCTTCCCCCCAGAAGCAAATAGGCCCTCCTCCCCCTCAACCGCTGCTGGCAGCCGAAATAGCAGTTGAAAAACAAAAGGAGCAGGCAGCAAAAGCACAGCTTGCCAATTCAAAACTTCCTGCGGCCGTTCCGGTAAAAGATACTCTGATGCCCAAACAAAACGTGCTCGTGCCCGACACCACCATTGCAGGGGAAACCCTGGAAGTTGATACAGCTGCGGCAATTGCACCGAAAAAAGGCATTTCTTACCGGGTACAGGTCTTCGCATTCAAGGATAATACTTATTCCGCTGAGCAGATCAAAGAGAAACTCAGGCTGCGCCAGACCGTATCAAAAGAATACTCCGGAGGTTGGTACCGCTATACTATCGGTTCGTTCCAGGATCTCACCTCAGCTAAAAAGCTGATGACTCAGTTACGTTCTTCCAAAGAAATACCTGATGCTTTCATTGCAAAATATGTCAACGGCAAAAGGGCTACCCCTGCTCCTCCGCATACGATGAAACATACTAAGTATTCCAAGGGAAAGATATATTACCGCAAACCCTCGCATAAAAAATAGGGTATTTTTCCTTCATTGATCCTATCACTTTTTCGGTCTTCCCGGATTAAGCATAAAAATGCTTATGAAGGGAAAAATCTTTTCGGGGCTGGTGGCCTGCTGGCTTCTGCCCTGGGCTTCGCTTAACTGCGAAGCGGCTGATATCATTACCGCGCAATCCGGTTCATGGACAAGTACAAGTACATGGGCGGGCGGGGTCGTCCCCGGCCAGGGCGACAACGCAACTGTTAAAAACGGCCATACCGTTACCATTCCCAGCAGCGGGACAAAAACCTGTACAAACCTTATTGTCGAAAGCGGGGGGAAACTTTATGCCAATACCGGGGGTACCCAAAGGTATGTTGACGTTTATGGGAATATCACCTGCAATGGCACGATCGGGAACGGTTCCGTACCTGATGGGATCTCTTTCAACATTGAAGCTGCAAACTGCCTTATCAGCGGCAGCGGTGTATTCGACGCAGCCAGGATAAGAAAGAATACCGGGGCGAATTCCTCCACCACCCTCACCATTGCAATGAATGTGACCCTCAGGTATGGAGGTACAGCCATCTTTAACAATAAATCCGCTTCCAATTTCCATATTGTTATTAACCCGGGTTGCACCCTGAATTGCCCCGGTAATTCAGGGGTTTCGGGAAACGTATGCATCGACGGTTCAAATGCGTCGAATGGTTCAAGCTACGGGGGCTCAATCACAGTTAATGGGACACTTATTGTAAGCGGGATACTTTATCTGACCACCGATAATAATTCCACGACTTACTCGGTAGTATTTACGGTTAACGACGGAGGGGTGGTGAATACCGCCAGCGTTGTATGCACCAGCAGCGGCAATGCCTGCCATTTCACCAATATTTATGACGGGGCAAAACTGAACTTTACTTCAGGCGACTGGGGAACCATCGGTTTCACCAACAATTCCTATAATTTCGGCCAGGCGTCAACCATTGAATATTCTGCAACGGGGCCCCAGAACGTTGGCAACCCGGCAACATACGGGCACCTGGTCATCAGCGGATCGGGCGAAAAGACTGCCAGTCCTGCATATCTCGCTATAAACGGGAACCTGAACATTCAAAACACATGCACCCTTGTGATCCCCCAGTCAGGGTCTGTAAGCCTTGAAGGTGATTTATATCTTAATTCTGCGGATGGCCTCGTACTGAAAGCCGGCAGCATTGACGCTGCTCCTGGTTCTTTCATTTATAACGGCAGCCTCATCGGAAGCGGTACAGTGAAAGTTGAAAAGTTCATATCAAAGTACCTTTCCGAAAACGATGCCAATTATCACCTGATTTCATCCCCTGTCAACACTCAGAATATTCAACCTGAATTCGTAAGCGATCCTCCGGAACACAGCACCGATTTTTTCCGCTGGGATGAACCTCTTGCCTTATGGGTTAATTCAAAAACTGCCGGCGGCACATGGAATACTTCATTCCAGGCGGGCGACGACCGTACTTTCAGGAAAGGATGCGGTTATCTTGCAGCTTATGCATCGGACGTTACAAAACATTTCTCGGGGAACATCAGCAATGCCGACCTGGACCTGGCCCTGAGCTTCACTCCCGGGGGTTATGAAGGATACAACCTGGCAGGCAATCCGTATACATCGGCTTTAAATGCCGATATCCAGAACTGGGCAAAATCCAATGTTCAGAATGCCGTTTGGGTCTGGGACCCTTCCTCCGGAAATTATAAGACCTGGAACGGGCTCACAGGGACACTTCCTGCGGGCATAATTCCTTCCATGCAGGGATTCTTTGTAAAGGCTTCCGGTCCCTTGCCCGGCCTTACCATCCCTGCCGCTTCGAGAACCCATAGCTCACAGTCGGCCTTCAAGAGTCTTGCTTCCCTGGAGTTAAAAATTTCCCTATCCGGTGGTTTATATTATGACGAAAGCGTTTTGTTCATGCCCAGGCCGGGACTTGGTCTCCCCGATTCCTTGCTCAATGTAATAAAACTCATGGGCTTCCATGATGCGCCCCAGCTTTATTTCATGCAGGGATCGGCCATGTTTTCAATTTTACAGGCCGATCCATTGACAGGAAACTGGGTTATTCCCATTGGCATTCAGAAAGGGAACACTGATTCCCTGGAATTTGAATTCAGCGGAATTGAAACATTTTCGGGTGAGGATGCCTTTTACCTTGAGGACAGGCTTGAAGGCAAAAACATCAACCTGAGGGAAGAATCGTGTTATGATTTCGTAAGCCATCAAAACAGGGAGGATGCAAGGTTCTTCCTTCATTACAAGAATTCCACCGGTTTGTTCACTCCCTCCATCAATGAACAGGTGAAGATATACTCCGAAAAAGGAGATCTCAGGATAGAAGGAATTGAACCTGGCAACGGATATGAAATCCTGGTGGTATGGGATATGGCCGGACGGAGAGTGCTGGAGCAACATATCCCGGCAGGGACAGTGAAAGTGCCCCTGAACCTCCCCCCTGCCTGTTACATGGTGAGCCTGACGGTTGGTAAGGAATCGGTTTCGAAGAAACTTTTATTCATTAATTAATACAGGTTTTATGAAAACAAGGATAAAGCTAATGGTGCTGGGATGTGGTTTATTGGTGTGGACTGCTTTGCCGGCATACAGTGATGAACCCGGGCCCCCTCCTCCTCCTGCCGATCACGGTTCTCAGGGGAACCAGGGCCCGGCAGGCGCTCCGATAGACGGGGGACTGGGTATTCTTTTAACTATAGGCGCTGCTTACGGGGGCAGGAAATATCTGCAGTCAAAAAAGAAAACGAAGCAAAATACAGCTGAGGCGGGTCCCTTTTAACCCCAGCAGGCATTATAAGCAATAATGCTGCCTGATCTCTCGGATCTCTTCGTCGGTAAGGCCTTCGGGCTCATCTCCCGTTCGTGAACAACTCAGGTAAATGCCTGCAGCTTTCGCGGCAAGGTCAAGTTCATCAAAGGCTTCCGAAATGGTTTGTCCGATAGCCATAGCCCCGTGCTTTTCCCACACAACGACCGGGTTGTGCTCAAAGCAGCGGGCCGTCAGGTTTGCAATTTTCTCAGTTCCGGGAATGGTGTAAGGCACAAACCCGTATCCCCTGGGTTGCAGAATGACGGTTTCGGGATGCATCTTCCAGAGAATCCCCGTGAGGGATTCGGCCGAATTGAACCTTGTGTTATGGGTAAGGGCGATGAGCTCGGTAACATGGGCGTGTACAAGCACTTTCTCCTTTGCGCCGCTTCGGCAAAGCATCTCATGTATGGCCAGGTGGGTAGGCAATTCGGAAGTCGGCCTTAAATCCCTTGCGGATCTTTCCGGCTCAATAATATGGTAAGCAGTGGATGAGTCGCTGATATATACAAGGCAGATCTCTTCAAGCGGATCCCTTGCAATATCTCGCATCCTGGACCCTGCTGCGGTCACCAGCAGAAGCTGCCTTTTAAGCCCGGCATATTCCCTGGGCAGGGGCAGGAAGGGGTAAGCGGAAAATTTATCAAGTTCTTTTGCCGAAAAAAAAGATGTGATATTGACCGAGATATTGCCTGCATTCCTTTCGGCCCACCTTCTGTCCCAAAGATATCCCGCAACCCTGGTCAACTCCCCGGTGACCATCCTTATTTCTTTCTTCTGAAAAATATCCTGGGTAAAACTGATCCTGGGATCAAGGTTTACACTCAGGTCAACATTTAAAATTTTCTGTTTCATGGCAGATTATTTATCCCTTTTCAGGGCAAAAAAAGCTTTCAGCAGCTCCCGGCATTCCTCTTCGAGAATCCTGCCCTCAACCGTTGTTTTTGGATGCAAAAGCGGTTGAATGATAAGAGAATATCCCCTTTTTTCATCCTCTGTCCCGTAAACGATCCGGGCGACCCGGGTCCAGAATGATGCTCCCGCACACATTACGCAAGGTTCAAGAGTTACATACAAAGTGCATTCATCCAGGTATTTTCCTCCCAAATAACCGGAGGCTGCCGTGAATGCCTGCATTTCGGCATGGGCTGTCACATCGTTCAGGGTTTCGGTCAGATTATGGGCGCGGGCAATAATCCTCTTTTCACATACGACTACAGCCCCCACGGGCACTTCGTCCTTTTCAAAAGCCTTGCGGGCTTCCTTCAGAGCTTCATTCATGAAGTACTCATCGGTGAACAATGGATAAGATGCAGCTTTCATTTACCTGATGAGTATTTTTTTCTCTCCAAGTATATTTTTCCCGGATGTCATCCTCAGTATATAAACACCTTTGGGCGCAGTGCTAAGATCAAAGCTCTGCACCAGTTTTCCGGAGTTTGTAAAGGCTGTCCTTGAATCAACCTCCCGGCCTGAAAGATTTGATATCGTAATCCCCACATTCTGCATAACCAGCCCGGATGCCGTGATGGAAAAACGGCCGGTTGAAGGATTCGGGAAGACGCTGATATCAGTTTGTTGTATTTCTTGTGTCCCGACCGGGAAATCCCAGCTTGTCGTAAACAAGCCCCTGCCCTGGGTGGCGGCTAAAACTGTATGGTCCGAAGCCCGGTATTTCAACATATCGGTTCGCACATTGGCCATCCCCGTATTGTACGGGTTCCACGTGACTGTAGATGCGCCCAGGTTCCCTGTTCCCCAAACCCCGGTTTCAGTTGCGACCAGCGCAGAGTTTGAGTTTCCGGGGAAAAACATTCCCCAGCGGACAGGCATATCGGGAAGGTTTCCTTCCTTATCGGCCCATGTTACTCCCCCGTTATACGTGGTCCATACCGAAGAAACACCATAATTCGAGAAGATGGCCATCAGGGTGTCTTCCGACCCCCCCAGGGCAATGCATGCAATATTTCCTATGGGGAAATTACTGCCTGTTATCTCGGTTACCTGGGGATTTGCCGATTGTGCTTCAAGTACTTTATATAAATTGCCCGATACGGATCCAACAAATAAAGTGGATTTCCCGGAGGGTGAATAGGGAGAGTAAGTAACTGCAGAATAGTAAACATTGAGCCCTGTATTGAGGTTAATGAAGTTCTCGACAGGCGAAGCTGAGTAAATACCCGAGACCACAAGCAGCTGGTTGGGAAGGACAGTGCCGGTAAAGTCGGTGGCATTGGCATATAGGAGGTTCAGTTTGTAGTCGAGGTCGGCTGGGTTCAAAAAAATGCCCGATTGTCCGGTATTGGATCCCAGCCAGGAACCGTTATCAAAAAAACTGTAATGGTTATAATAGTAAGAAGCCATAAAGTACCGGGGTTCATTCTTGTCCCAGAAACAAAAAGCCCCGTCGCCCCCCACTACCATGGAATTTATGGTCAGGGGCGTTCCCGTATAATACAGTGAACCGTTGTCCTGCAGCCCGCCAATGAACTGGTTCTGCCCAGCTGAAGGGTTGAGGTCGCAGGTATAAAACTGCAGGGTGTTATAATTGTGGTTATGCTGTTCAAATTTAGGAGATGCGGCATTTCCGTTAGCCGTATAGAACACCCCTCCGTCACATCCGAAAATGAGCTCGCCCGAGGAACCCGGTTTGTAAACGATGGTATGCTGGTCGGCATGAATATACTGATCGCCTCCCCCGCCGTACATCAGCGACCAGTCGCTGAGCTTCGTCCAGTTGTTGCCGCCGTCGGTGGACCGGTGCATATCGAGCCCCCCGGCATAAACCAGGTTGGGATTGTTCGGGTCAACAGCTATATCAAGGGCATGCCAGGCGATATAGGCAAAATTCAGGGTGTCATTGTATAAAGGCATGCTTTTCTTGGTCCAGCTCACCCCCATGTCGGCAGACTTAAGTATGTCAATACAGTAAAACCTGTTAAAGTTTGTGGCGGGATCAATATTCCCCCCGGCAATGAGGGCATAAACCACATTCGCATCCGAAGGTGCAGTGGCCAGAACGACCCTGCCCGGAATGTTAAAATTTGGAAGCCCAAGGATCTCCTGTTCATACGAGTTGTTGATGGTCCAGCTCCCTGTGGTCCCTGCATCGGAATACAATATGGTTGCGCCCCCTTGCCCGTCGAGGTTGGGCCTTGTGCCTAGCAGGATCCTGCCGCCGGCACTGAGTGTTACATCTTCTACTGCATAGGGAACGGTTGTCCCGATGATGTTCGGTAATACCTGCTGCCATGAGCTCCCGCCATCGGTCGAACGGAAAAGCCCGTCGCTGGGCTGGCTCTGGTGGGTCCCATGGTACAAACCCGAGGCCACTCCAGCATAAATAACGGAATTCCCGCTTTCGTTCCTTACAACGATTTTCGTTATATAACAGAAAGCCTGGGATGAACTTAACTGGTTCCAGCTCTGACCGCCGTCAGTGGATTTCCAGATGCCGGTTCCAAGCCCTGAACTTTCCCTGTATGTCTGAAGAGCAGTCTCGGCTTCGCCCGTCCCAATGTAAAACACCTGGGTGTTGTTCGGGTCGTATGCCATGCAGCGAACCGAGAGGTTGCTCCAGAAATCACCCACCGGTATCCAGGAAGAGGAAACCGAAGTGATATCCGGGTTATACCATAAGCCTCCCGTTATTCCACCGGCCCAGACTTTCTTCTGTGTGCCGTCATTGGGGTCAAACATGAGCATGCGGGTGCGCCCGCCCATTTCCACTCCATAACCTTTCCACTGAAAATCGTTTGAATTTTTTAGTTGTGATAAAGCCCTGGTTTGGGTATAGGCTTTCAACAGTCTCTCCGTGGGAACGGTCCCCGTTTCAGGGTCCATGGTCATCAGGAACTCCTGCAATTCAGCCATATCGGGCTGATCAGCGTTAATTTCCTTTACCCCTGGCTTTATTCTGCAGCTTTCCCTGGTTATGGCACCAATGCGGCGTTCATACTCAATTCTTGAACGGCGAGGGTGAACGGCAGGATTACCGAAATACAGCAATCCGCCTACAAAAAGTAAAAATACGATTGAGGTGCTCAGTTTTTTATTCACTGTATTTTCTTTTATTATCATCGAACAAATGTTCGATATTTTCCATTTCCCAGGCATCCCTGAGATGATACTGTCCTATTCGTGTTCGGCAAAGTTCAGTCAGATGCGCGCCTGTGCCTAAAAGAACTCCCATGTCCCTTGCAATGGAACGAATGTATGTACCCTTGCTGCAGCTGATCCTGAAACAAAGATACGGCAAATCTATCCTGCTTATTTCAAACCCGCTTACAGTCACCGAACGGGGTTTGATCTCCACTTCCTGTTCCAGGCGGGCATATTTATAGGCCCTTTTTCCATCTATTTTTTTGGCAGAAAAGGAGGGCGGCAACTGTTCGTATGTACCGCTTAGCTTTGCCACAGCATCCATGATCTGCTCATTTTTAATATGTTCAAAAGGGAGCTCCCTGTCGATCTTTTTTTCCAGGTCAAAACAGGGGGTGGTTGCACCAATGCGGATTATCCCGGTATATTCTTTTTCAAGCCCCTGGAACTCATCGATACGTTTTGTGAATTTCCCTGTACATAGGATCAGGAGACCGGTAGCCAGGGGATCCAGGGTTCCTGCATGGCCTATTTTAATTTTTTTAATCTGGAGATGAGTACGGATGAGGCTGCGAAGTTTCGCCACCACATCAAAGGATGTCCATCGGTAAGGCTTGTTGATCAGGAGAATCTCGCCCTGTTCAAACTGAAGGCCCATAACTACAGGCTTAAACTGTGCCCCGTGAGAAGGAAAGCAAGAAGCAGAATGCCAACTATGATTCGGTACCAGCCGAACATCCTGAACCCGTGTTTTACCAGGAAGGCGATGAATCCCTTGATGGCCACAATGGCCACAATGAACGCAAAGACATTCCCCAGGATGATCATGTTTATGTTGTGATGGCTGAGGAGCTCAGGGTTATGCCTCCATGCGTCCCATAAACTTTTTGTAAACGCCCCTGCCAGGGTAGGCACTGCAAGGAAAAACGAAAATTCCGCAGCAACGGCCCGGCTGAGTTTCTGCTGCATGCCGCCCATGATGGTCGCCCCGGAGCGGCTGAAGCCGGGGAACACCACTGCCAGTAACTGGAAAAGCCCTATTATCAGGGAGTTCTTATAGGTGATCTTCTCCTCTTCATGTATTGTCGGGTTTTTGAACCAGCTGTCGATAAACAGCAGTATGAACCCGCCAAGGAACATAATTATCGTAATAAACAAAGGGCTTTGGATGGCCTCTTCGATCTTTTTCTTCAGCAGAATACCAACGATGGCTGCAGGGATGAATGCGACAAGGAGTTTAAGGTAAAAATCCAGCTTCTTGAAATTCAGGAACTTTCTCCAGTAAAGCACCAGTACCGAGATGATGGCCCCGAACTGAACGGTTTCAATGAAAAGGTTGGAGAAATCTTTATCTTTAATATCCAGGATTGCACTTGTGAGGGCCATATGCCCGGTACTCGAAATAGGAAGGAATTCGGTGATCCCTTCCACAATTGCCATGATAATGGCCTGTAAAACAGTCATTAATCCTTGGGTTTTTTCATAATGGCAAAGATTTCGATTACATACCCTGCGAGGATCAGGATCGGCGACAATGTAATGCGGCGGAAACTGAACAGTTCATAATTGAAAACCTTGGGATCATCGGACCCTCCTCCAATCATCAGCAGAAATCCGACTGCAATGAAAAACAGCCCGAGGAGCATCAGTCGGTAATTTTCTTTTCCGAAAGCAAATTCGCCAATTTTACCCGCAGGAGCAGATTTTATCGGTTCTGCCTGCTTTTTGGCAGCAGAAACCGGCTTTTTGTTTTTATCCATTATGATCAGTTTAAGGGCGACAAAATTATGAAATTTTCTGATACTCAGATATACAGAAGGTCTGTTTTAATGCGAAGATATTTTCTCACCGACAGGTAAGTTGAACTCCACGAAATCCCGATTCCCAAAGCGAGAATGAAAACAACAAGAATGGCAAGCCTCAGGGGATCCTGTAATTCCAGTAATTCGGGCAGCTGTTCAACGCTGAAGTAAAGCGTGATCACCAGCATTCCTATGGCCAGCAGGGAACTCAGCACCCCGTTGCCTATGGCTTTTTCAAGGAAAGGCCTACGGATGAATCCCTCGGTGGCCCCCACCAGTTGCATGCTGCGGATCAGGAAACGCTTGGAATAAATTGCCAGGCGAATGGTATTATTGATAAGCACTATGGCAATAAAAAACATGAAAGCCGAAAAAACAAACAGCACCATGCTCACCTTCTTAAGGTTTGTATTGATCAGGTCAATAAGTGATTTCTGGTAAAAAATCTCCTTAACTTCCGGTCTGGCCAATAACTTCCGTTCTATCCGGCTGATGCTGTCGGCATTTGTATAGGAAGCTTTCAAACGAAGATCTATGCTGTGAAGCAGGGGATTGTACCCCAGGAACCCAATGAAATCTTCGCCAAGCTCTTCCTGCAGCTGGTCGGCCGCCCTTTCCTTGGGAATATATTCTGATGACTTGACATAGGGTTCCAGGTCCAGCCTCTTTTTCAGTTCAAGTATCCCGGTCTCTTTTACGCTTTCCCTGATCATTATCGAAAACCCTATGTTTTCCTTTACATAATCGGAAAGCCTGCTGGCGTGAAGGAAGATCAGGCCGATGAGGCCGATGAGGAATAATACCAGGGTGGTGCTGATGATAGTGGTAACATAGGATGTTGCTATCCTTCTTTGAAAATACCGTTCGTCCTGAGGCAGGGTGACCATTTTGATCTTCGCTTGTTTCGCAATTCCGTTAGGCCCGGCGAATTTACTGAAAATTCATTTGGGCTTTTTTTTCAGGTTCATTTTTATTTGCAACTGCTCCTGTGAATTAAGAGTCTGTTTAAAAATCGATAGATAATTTGTTATTATGTTGATTAACAATCGAATGTGAATAAAAAGTAAAAAGGCCTTCGTAAACCGATGGATAGTTTTCATCAGTTTGTAATGTACCAAAAAACAAACAGTTATGAAAATCTATCCAACCGATTTGACCGAAAGCCAGTGGCAAGTTATTGAAAAAATTGTTGACACCAACCAGAGGAAGAGAAAATACCATCTTCATGAAATTATGAACGCACTGCTTTATATTGTGAAAAGCGGAATACAGTGGCGAATGCTTCCCAAGGAATATGCTCCCTGGGAATCGGTGTATTATTATTTTCGCAAGTGGACGAGAGATGGTTTGATAGAAGAAATGCACGATGCTCTGGTAGAAAAAGTCAGAACAGGTGTGGGTAAAAAGCCGACTCCATCGGTTGGTATTATTGATAGCCAAAGTGTAAAGGCTTGCAATCTTTGTGAAGGGGATGTTGGGTATGATGGAGGTAAAAAGACCAAAGGAAGAAAACGGCATATTGTTGTTGATACCCTCGGCTTGGTTATGATTATTGTGATTCACGCTGCCAATATCCATGATAGTGTTGGAGCAAGAGCAGTAATGCGATCGTTGAAGGATAAGTATCTCACAGGTATTGTGAAAATCTTTGCCGATGGAGGTTATATGGGTGAATTGATTGAATGGGTAAGAATTCAATTTCAATGGACCTTGGAAATAGTGAAACGAACGGAAGAACATACGTTTAAAGTCTTGCCCAAACGGTGGATTGTAGAACGAACTTTTGCCTGGCTTTCTTTTCATCGAAGAATGTCCAAAGATTACGAAAGATTGCCCGAGTCAGGGATGGCTTTTATCCAGTTATCTATGATTCGGCTCATGCTTAATCGAATTTCTAAATGAATTTTAAACAGACTCTAAATCCCATCGAGGATTTCAAACCACTTGCGGTGCTTTTCCAGATATAATTGAATATCGCTTTTGTGGTATCCCTCTGAAAATAAATGACACCCTTCCTTAGCTTTCCATTGGAAGCGGGGTTGTCGTCGGGAAGGATCACATTGGCTATATCGGTGATGACTTCGTTTTTAAGTTTTTTCAATATTCCTGTATGGACCAGGTCCAGTTCCACATACAGATCCCGGTAATCCATTTCAAGGCCTCCAACTGCTGTTGCATCGTTTGCCGAAACCATGGAGATGTTTAACCTGTCGACAAATCCATGTGAAATTTTCGCTGGCATCAGCCTTGACAACATCGGGTTGATATCCCTGAGGTCAATCGAATCAACAGTTCCGTGCCACCACAGGGAATCGCGGGGATTCAGCATGTCGAAGAAGTAATACACATGGGCTTTGCCCTTGCCCATCAGTTGTGACCTCCCATCAACCGAAATGATACTGTTGTTTTTCAGAACACTGCTGTCGTTCGACACATTGCATACCAGGGTGTTAATCCCGTTAAAGAAAACATAGCCGGGCTCATCCCCTGTCTGCTCCTCATACTTCATATACCCATCCACTGTTTGAACGGTGTCGATGGTCAGAGGGAAATGAACTCTTCTTAACTGGCTTTGTGGCAGGAATTTTTTCCCCGGCCTGGTAATCTTAATCCTTTTATCGCGGTAGGCTTCGGTTCTGGGGTCAACTAACACCAGCTTGCCTGCATGCACCGATTTAGTTGTGAGCATCTTCTCGAAATCGGGCCTTAAGATCTCAATCCGGGGAACGGAAACTTTAAAAATATCGGTTTGGTAGCCTATGCGCCTGTAAAATTCATCCCTGGAAAAAACAGGGGTGAGGAAAATTGAATCGAGACAGACGTATTTTTTGCCTGTGCTGATAAAGGCTTTTTTGAACCCATAGGCATACAGGCTGTCGCCGGTTATGAAATTCCTCCCTTTTAACGATACCGATATATCTTCGGAATTGAACAGGGGCACGCCCGGAACTCCCTGGTGATTAAGGGAATCCAGTAAAAATTTTCTTACCGATATATTCAGTTCATCCGTGGAATAATCGGTTATCCCCTTTTCATTATGCATGTGAAGTTTCACCGCTGCGTCTTTGACCAGGATATGTTCGATGCTGAACGACCCTTGTCCTGGTTTAAATGCCAAGGCCGGGGTAAACGTTTTCTTTTGCTTCTCCTTACTTCCGTATATGGTAACATCGGCTTCGGGTTTTAAAATATTGACATCCCCGATGATCCACCTGCCTTCAAACAATGCTTTATCAAAATAAAAGCCTGTTATGCTGATCTGGGGGATCTTCATCCTGAAACCGGGTTTTAATATCTCCTTCCTGCCTTGGCTTATGATCGGGAATACCCTCACCCCTTTCAGGTCAACGTTCAGAGGATAGGAGTTAAGGCTGATATTGTCACAACTTACTTCATAAGTACTGTCCATCACTATCATCCTGAGCGGTCGCACCGAAAGGCTTACTGAATCAAACTTCATGGAACCGTTCATTTTCCCGCGGTCGGGAATTTTCATGTCAAGATTCTGAATGGAGAAGTCTATGTCTTTTAACTTAAAATAACTCGATTTTGTGCGCTCAAGCCCGTCATATGAAATGACTCCTTTAAGTACGCTCAGTTTTTTTACAAGCAGGAATTTTATCAGATCCTGGGATGCCGCGATGCGTTCATCGTCCTGTCCGGGTTTGAACTGATACGGATCGCCTGCTTTAAGTGAAAGCTTAGGATTTGACAGCATCAGAAGATTGGCCTGCAAGACTTTCTCGAGGAAAAGCTTTTTATGATTCAAGCCCTGGAGGAAAAGATTATCAAGCGTAAAGTTTACCGAAACATTTGATTTTCTTTTTGCTTCGGAAGTTGCCGGTTCCCGGGTACGGTTAAAGGATATGCTGTCGGCTGTAATCAGGGAATCTTTGGTAGCCAGGTGCATGCGGCTTACCTTCAACTGCCTGAGGCTGTCGGGGGAAATATAGTAGAATGACCTGAAATCGAGGTCAAAATCCTTGCTGTAAAAATACCCCTGCTGATTCATTCCGTGAACCGAATCAATAAGAAAATCATACATTTTCAGGTCAAATGACCCGGAGCTTATCGTCTGGTCCAGGGTGTCGGTAAACTGGTGATACCCGAAAAAACCTTTATTCACAATGATGGAATCGCCTTTGATCGAATTGACATATTTTTTCAGAAGGTTGTACACCACATCATTATTGGATTCATCGAAAAAGTCCCCCGGCTTTTTGAATCTCGCGGCTTTTTTCAGCGGCAGCCTGTGCTTGTTATAACGGACATCGGGCGATTCAACGAGGAGGTTGCTGAACTCCAGGTTTTGCCTGTAAAATGCTTTAAGCAGGTCGATGTTTGTAAACTTAAGGTCGGGCAGCAATACCGATATTGTATTTTTTTGTTCCTCCAGGGTCAGGGCGTTCTTGCTTTCATCGGGATACAGCATTCCGTCTTCGATGTCGACCAGCCTTTTTTGTGTAGAGATATAAACATGTCCCGCATTAAGTACATGGACCTGGTCACGAAGATTCAGAATAATGTCGTGCAGGTTCAGGTCCAGGTCTTTTGCAAAAAAGATCCTGTCTTTCTGTTTATTGGAAAGTGAATCCAGCTTGAATTTTTCCACTGCAATATCCACCCGGGCTACACGGAGTTCGGGGTTCTTGTCGTAAATATTCCTGAAATATTCCAGTGAGGCCTCATGAATTAAAAGGGAGTCGAGCTCAAGCGATTTTAATTTTCCCGAAATAACCGTATACAGATCGGCCTTGTTGAATGGCTTTCGTTTTTTGAGATGTTCAGGCTTCATCCTGTTTGCTGTCGCTTCGGCCGAAGAATTATGGAAAATTTTCAGCCTTGCAAAACCGAAGTCCACTCTTTTCAGATGGACCTTTTCATCGGTAAGAGCCTTATACAGGTTAATCCCGCTTATTACAAACTCAGGCACGTCAAACTGGAAAAAAGTTCCCTGGTGGGCATGCAACATCCTACCGGAGTAAAAATTCGGGCGAAGTGAAACGTTCTTACCGTAAATCCTGGATTTCACAAGGTTGAACCCGATCTCCTCGGCCTGGAGAAAATACAGGCTGTCGGTAAGGCTGTATTTCACGTTGTGAATTGTAAAATCAATGTCGCGTGAATAAAACACCCTTTCGTGATTGTAATAACTGAAGGGGTTGATCGCAACGTCGCGGAGCATGGCCGAGAATTCATATTCCCCGAAAGCCTGCTTTCCGGGTTTGCCTTCCTTGTCTGAAATAATGCGGGCACGCTCCACGTAAATGGAATCAATATGAACCTCCCTGAACATCTTTGAGGCCAGGGGGTAAACATCTTCATATACATTTTTGAACCTGCCTTTTTTGGAGCTCAGGGTATCGGGAAATCCCATCAGTACAATTTCAGGCCTGATTATTGACATTTCCCTCATGTGAACGTTTTTATTAAACCAGATCTGCCTGAAATTCAGCCTCTGCAGCTTCAGTTGCCTGTAGGAGATCCTGTACAGTGCCGCCTTAGCTGTCCCTTCTTTTCTCAGCTTCTGGTAGAGAATGGTATCGGGAGTAAGGCGGAAATCGTACATAATGACACTTCTGGTGAAAATATTGATCTTAAGGTCCGAAAAATCTATGGTGTAAAGCCCCTGGCTTGAAGTATAGATCTTTTTCCGTAACATTTCGCGTAGCAGTTTTGTACCGAAGAAATTAAACACAATGTAAACGGTCATGACCAGAACTGCCAGCAATATGACCACTACCGAAAAGATACGGGTCAGTGTTCTGAAGGTTCTTCTTCTTTTAGGAATTGGTCCTGGTTCGGTCATCTGGATTAAGGGGATCAACACCAAAAATAGAAATTTCCTGCCTTATAACCTATTTCCTACCTTTGTAGGCTTATTTCACTGTTGATCATGGAATACAATTTTCTGGAGATTGAAAAGAAATGGCAGAAGTACTGGCTTGAGAATAAAACCTTCCATTCTGAAATTGAACAGGGGAGACCTAAATTTTATGTTCTGGACATGTTTCCCTATCCCTCGGGGGCGGGTCTTCATGTTGGGCACCCCCTGGGTTATATAGCCTCCGACATCTTTTCAAGGTATAAACGTCTTAAAGGATTTAATGTTCTGCATCCCATGGGTTACGATGCCTATGGTCTTCCTGCCGAACAGTACGCCATTCAAACCGGCACTCATCCCTCGGTAACAACCGAAAAAAATGTGGCCCGCTACCGTGAGCAGATGGACCAGATCGGGTTTTCGTACGACTGGGACCGGGAAGTCAAGACCTGCGATCCCGCGTATTACAAATGGACACAATGGACATTCATCCGTTTGTACAATCACTGGTACGACCACCAGGCCGGCAAAGCCAGGCCTGTTACTGAACTGTTAAATATTTTTAAGGCTTCGGGGAATGCGGATGTGAGTGCTGCCGTAACGCCGAACTGGTTTCATGAACTGGCTAAGAAAAACACTGCATTCAGCCCGTCATGGAAAGGTGTTTTTTCCGCTGCCGACTGGAATTCATATCACGAAAAACAGCAGCAGGAAATACTGATGAATTACCGCCTGGCTTATCTTTCGGAAGCCATGGTCAACTGGTGCCCCCAACTGGGCACGGTTCTTGCAAACGACGAAGTGGCCAACGGGTTTTCGGTTCGCGGCAACCACCCGGTTGAACGCAAAATGATGCGGCAGTGGTTTCTCCGTATCACTGCCTACGCTCAGAGGCTGCTCAACGGGCTTGACAGCATAGAATGGTCTGATTCCCTTAAGGACCAGCAAAAATACTGGATAGGCCGTTCTGAAGGAGCCGAGATCCTGTTCCCCATTCAGGATTCGGATCTTAAACTGAGTATTTTCACCACCCGTCCTGATACCATTTTCGGGTCCACTTTCATGGTGCTTTCACCTGAACATGAGTATATCGAAAAGATCAGCCCTGCCTCTCATATCGGGGCCGTTAGGGCTTATATTGAAGAAGTCAAAAACCGTTCGGAACGGGAAAGGATGGCCGAGGTGAAGAAAATCAGCGGGGTGTTCACCGGGGCTTATTGCCTTAACCCTTTCAACGGGAAACCAATCCCCGTATGGGTTGCCGATTACGTTTTATCAGGTTACGGCACAGGTGCTATTATGGCCGTACCTGCCCACGACAGCAGGGATTATGATTTTGCAAAGCATTTCGGCCTGCCCATCACCGAAGTGGTCTCGGGTGGAGATATCTCCGAAACCTCATACGACGCCAAGGACGGGTTGATGATCAATTCACACTTCATCAACGGCATGCAGGTTAAGGAAGCCATTAAAACTGTGATCGCCCGCGTCAATGAACTGGGCATAGGCAAAGGCATGGTGAATTTCCGCCTCCGCGACGCCATTTTCAGCAGGCAGCGTTACTGGGGAGAACCCTTCCCGGTATATTTCAGGGACGGCATTCCTTATATGCTCGACGATCAAGACCTGCCACTGGAACTTCCCCCTGTTGATGCCTATCTTCCTACCGAAACAGGCGAGCCTCCCCTGGCCAGGGCCAAAAACTGGAAAACAAAAGAAGGCTGGCCGCTCGAAACCAACACCATGCCCGGTTTCGCAGGATCAAGCGGGTATTACCTCCGTTACATGGACCCGCACAACCGCGAAGAATATTTTTCAAAAGAAGCCGTAAACTACTGGCAAAATGTCGACCTCTACATAGGGGGCGACGAGCACGCCACAGGCCACCTCATCTATTCAAGGTTCTGGAATAAATTCCTTTTCGACCTGGGCATGGCTGTTTGCGAGGAGCCTTTTAAAAAACTGGTCAACCAGGGCAAGATCCAGGGCCGTTCCAGCCTGGTTTACCGTCTTAAAGCATCCAATACATTCGTCTCGTATGGCCTCAAAGACCAGTATGAGCATACCGTTATGCATGTTGACCTGGGCCTGGTCAGCAACGACGTTCTCGATACCCAGGCTTTCCGCCAATGGAGGCCCGACCTGGCTGATGCCGGTTTCATTCTTGAGGAGGGGCAGTACATCTGCGGGCATGCCGTGGAGAAAATGTCTAAATCCCTGTATAATGTAGTCAATCCCGATGAACTGATCGCACGATACGGGGCCGACACTTTCCGTTTATACGAGATGTTCCTGGGTCCCCTGGAACAGTCAAAACCCTGGGATACAAACGGCATCGAAGGGGTCTTCCGCTTCATCCGAAAATTCTGGAGGTTGTACCACGACGAGGAAAACAACTTCAGGCTCAGCGATGAAGCTCCCGAAGCAGCCGAATTGCGCATTCTGCATAAAACAATAAAAAAAATCCAGGAAGATATAGAACGCCTTTCGTTCAATACTGCAGTAAGTACGTTTATGATCTGCGTGAACGAACTAGGCGAACTGAAATGCAGCAAACGTGCCATACTGGAGGACCTGCTGATCCTGATCTCCCCCTATGCCCCCCACCTCTCAGAAGAACTCTGGCAGCAATGCGGGCATAACGAAAGCATCACCAAAGCTGCTTTTCCTCTGTTCAGTGAATCATACCTCACCGAAAACACATTTAAATACCCGGTTTCCTTTAACGGGAAAATGCGCTTCCAGCTGGAGCTTCCTGTGGAGCTGCAGGCCGCTGAAGTGCAAAATGCCGTGCTGGCCGCAACGGAATCCGCCAAATGGCTTGAAGGCAGGAACCCAAAAAAAATCATTGTGGTCCATAAGAAGATCATCAATGTAGTCGTTTAAACTAAAAAGCCGGCATGGCTCCGAAAATTTTTCGTTTTCTTTTTTTACTCACAGTCATTAGTCACTGTACACTTTCCAGCTCTCGCTTATCGGCCCAGGAACTGAAGCAGGTAAACAATGAGAGTTTTACATACGGCGAAAAGCTTACATTCACCGTTTACTACGATTCTTATCTTACCGGAAAAGTGACCGCTGGAACCGGGAGCCTGGAGGTCAGCAGCGAATCAGTGGACGTTTCGGGCCGTAAGACCTACCACATTGTGGGAGAAGGTAAATCCAAAGGCGCATTTAACCTGTTTTTCAAGGTTAACGACCGTTTCGAAAGCTGGGTCGACGAGGAATACCTTATACCCTGGAAGTTCAAAAGGGATACCCATGAAGGCAGTTACGACTACAGGGACGAGGTGAAGTTCAACCAGTTCACGGGATCATATTCCAGTTCACGGGCGAACAAAAAAATGCCCCTCGGCACCCATGATATCATTTCGGCATACTTCCATGCCAGGAATATAGATTTTTCGGGAATGAAACCCGGCGATATTTATCCCATCAATTTCATCCTTGACGATTCACTGTATTTATCGGTGATCAAATTTATCGACAGGGAAGTGGTTACTACCGAGCTGGGGACTTTCCACTGCCTACATTTTAAACCCATGGTTGTTACAGGGGCTGTATTCAGCCAGCCCTACCCTATGGACCTCTGGATCTCCGACGATAAAAACCATATTCCCATCCTGGCAAGATCGGCCGTGATCGTAGGTTCCGTAAAAATGGAACTGGTAAAATACAAAGGTTTGAAAAACCCCGGCAACGGCAAAGAGTGATAAGATATGAAAAAACTTACCCATTACCAGGTCCATTCCGGTATCACTGTATTGTTTTTTCTGTTTTATTTTTTGACTGCGGATGAGGTTAGGGCTCAGTTCGTAAAGGGTGCCGATATCGGGTGGCTGCCACAGATGGAAGCTTCGGGATATAAATTTTACGACAGCACGGGAACCCAAAAGGACTGTTTGCAGATCCTCAAAGATAAAGGGATCAATACGGTCCGGCTGAGGGTTTGGGTTATTCCGTCAACCGATAAAATCAACGGGCATTGCAGTAAAAAAGAAGTTGCAGCACTCGCCCTGCGGGCAAAAAATATGGGGATGAGGATTCTGATCGATTTTCATTACAGCGATTCCTGGGCCGATCCCGGGAAACAGAATAAACCTGCAGCCTGGGCAAGCCATACTTTTAACCAGCTGCTTACCGATGTGTACAATCATACCTATGAAGTCCTCGATACATTAAAATCCATAGGGGCCGAACCTGAATGGGCCCAGGTGGGGAACGAGATCACTGGCGGCATGCTGTGGCCCGACGGAAGCACCATGTATTGGAACCAGCTTGCACAACTTCTGAATAAAGGGTATGATGCCGTAAAAGCGGTAGACAGTTCAATACAGGTCATCATCCACCTTGACCAGGGAAACGACAACGGCAGGTTCAGGACCTTCTTCGATAATGCCACTTCAGGTCTTGTGAGATACGATATCATAGGCGCTTCCTATTACCCTTACTGGTTGGGAAGCGATTATACAATCACCATCGATAGCCTCGGGTATAACCTTAACGATATGGTAAGCCGTTACGGGAAAAAGGTCATGGTGGTTGAAGTCGGAGGCGATTATACCAAAGACCGGAACACTTACGACATGCTGGTAGCGGTGCAAAAAAAAGTTAGAGCTTTACCAAACAGCAAAGGCCTGGGAGTTATCTACTGGGAACCCGAAGGCGAAAAATCATGGAGCGGTTACCAGCTAAGCTGCTGGGGCTCCGACGGCAAACCTACCTTAGCCCTCGACGCCTTTTTATACAGCCCCCTCGGAATTAATACCAACGGCAGGGAACCGGGAATCTTCATTTATCCCAACCCGTTTTTCGGCGGATTGCTCAATGTCGATCTGAACGGTCTCACAGGTCCTTCGGTTCTCAGGATATTCGACGAACAGGGCCGGGTTATAAAGCAGCTGACCTTGGATAACAAGCCCAAAGCCTCGATGGATTTAAACCTGGATCCCGGAATCTATATGATCGACGTAAACACAGGATTAAAGGATATTCGTGGTAAATTGCTGGTTAATTGACCATCCCGGCAAATTCTCCCTCAGTTCGAAAAACCGGCATACTCTTTGTTTCTTTAATCCGTTTTTGTATTATTGAATAAAATTCGGATTATGAATACCCGTTCATTTTTGATTGGGATGGCATTTTGCTGTATGCTGATGTCATCAACCCTGGCGCAGAAAAACACCGTAAAGCAAGCCCAAAACCCGGGCTGGCAAAAGGAATGGAAGCAGGTTGATTCCCTGTCCGACATTGGATTGCCTAAATCGGCAATGCTCGTTGTGGACAGGATCTATTCGGCTTCGAAATCGGGAAAAGACCTGCCGCAATTCATCAAAGCGGTTATTTACAGGATCAAACTGAACAGCTACTTCCGCCAGGATTTTCTTGAAGGAACCATTGGCGACCTGGAAAAGGAAATCAGGCAGTCGGGTGAACCTTCCAGGCAAATCCTGCAATCGATACTGGCTGAGGTATATAACAAATATTACCAGAATAACCGTTACCGCTTTCAGGACAGGACCCGTATTGCCGATGTGAAAATCGACAGCCTTCCCAGCTGGGATGCAAATACAGTTACCGTTGTTATTTATCACAACTACCTGGCTTCCCTTCAAAACGAAAAGCTGCTGAAATCCATATCCATCCTTGATTACAAGGCAATTATTGAAGTCCCCGAATCGGGATTTAATGATAAAAAATCCTTAGTGCCCGATCTTGAAAAGGCAGTAATCCTCCGCCCAAGCCTGTTTGATTTCCTGGCTCACCGGGCTCTTGATTTTTTCACCTCCACCAGCGGCCCGCCGAACATATCAGCCTTTGGCTTTCATATGAACGGCCCGACGTTTTTTGCCCCCGCAGATGAATTTACCAGGATGTCCCTCTCTGTTTCAGATTCACTTTCCCAGGATCTCCAGGCTTTAAAGATCTTTCAAAAGATCGTTTCTTTCCACCAGAACGACAAAAACCAGGAGGCGCTTGTTGATGCTGAACTTGCCCGCTTTGCATTTGTTAAAGATAAAGCCTCCACAGCCAATAACGACAGCCTTTACCTGGATGCCCTGAAAAAGCTTGAGAACCGGTTTAAGGATTCTCCCGTCTCGGCCGGTATTTTATTTGCCCTTGCAAGGTTTTACCATGAACAGGGAAGCTCCCGTGAAAAGGATCCCCGCCATAAATATGATTTAAAACAAGCCCTTGAAATGTGTGCTTCAGCCGTAAAGCGTTTTCCTGCTTCCGACGGAGCGAAAAACTGCAGCATACTGGCAGGGGAGATCCGGAACAAGGATGTAGAAATAAAAAATGAAGCGGTGGTCTCCCCCGGCAATCCGTCGATTACCCTTATATCCTTTAAAAACCTGGAGAAGGTTTACCTGAGGATGATTAAAGTGGACCGGCTCGCATGGGAAGCTAAAAAAGAGAAACTGAACAGAGAAGAACTTACAGGCTTCCTTGCAAGCCTTAAGCCGTTCAGGACCTGGGGTCAGGCTCTTCCCGATTTTGGCGATTTCAGGAACCACAGCCTTGAGATCATGCTTGAGGGATGCAATCCCGGCATTTATGTAATCCTGGCCTGCAGCGATTCATCTTTTTCGAATTCTGCAAAACTGTTAACGTATAGCGATTTCGCGGTATCGTCCATCAATTACATCAGCAGGCGCAATAAGAACGGAAGTATAAGCCTTTATGTATTCAGCCGTGACAATGGCCTGGCAATGCCCGGGATCACAGTGGAAACCTGGGAAAAGAATTATAACTACCGCAGCAGGGACTGGGAAACCAGGAAGACCGGCTCCCTGATCAGTGATGGCAGCGGATTCGCGACCATCCCGGCTCCCGTGAGCGGGGCAAGGATCAACAACCTGTATTGCAAACTGATCCATGCTGAAGATGTGCTGGTGACCTCGAATTTTTACCAGTATCCTGTTACACCGGCAAATGATAGGGCTGTAAAACAAACGGCTTTCTTTACCGACAGGGCAATTTACAGGCCCGGGCAAACGGTTTATTTCAAAGGCCTGCTGATGGAGAAAAAAGGCGAACAGACCAGGCTGCTTTGCGGCGAAGCAACAACGGTTGTCCTCACCGATGTAAATTCGCGAAGGATCTCCGAACAGGTATTTAAAACCAATGAATTCGGTTCTTTCAACGGTTCATTCATTGCTCCTGCCGATGTTCTGCCGGGAGGGATGAGGATCTACAATGAATCGGGGAGCATTTCATTTTCGGTCGAACAGTACAAACGCCCCACTTTCGAGCTCAGTTTTGATCCTTTGGAAAGCAACTACAAACTGAACGAAACACTTGCCGTTAAAGGCAAAGCCATGGCTTACGCGGGAAATGCCATCAGCCAGGCAACAGTAACATACAGGGTGGTAAGGCGGGCCCGTTTTCCCTGGTGGGAAAGATGGTACATGCCGTTCCCTTCTTCACCCGAAGTTGAAATAGCCAACGGAAAAGCAAAAACCGCCGAAGACGGAAGTTTCAGTTTTTCATTTACCGCCCTTCCCGATCTGTCCATTCCCGGCTCATCAGGCCCGGTATTTGATTTCAGCATCAAGGCAGATGTTACCGATATGAACGGTGAAACCCAGTCGCTGGAGCAAGCGGTGAGCGTGGGTTACAAATCCCTGCTGTTATCGGTGAATTTCCCGGCCAGGTTAAACATTCAGAACGACAGCCTGCTCAAATTCAGGGCCGCCAACCTCAACGGCCGGTCCACCCCCGTAAAACTCTCGGTAAGCATGTATAAGCTGAACGTTCCCTCCAGGGCCTTCCTGAAGAGAAGCTGGGAAATGCCCGACACCTGCCTTATTGCTGAGCAAGCGTTTCATGAAACCTTCCCGGGCTTCAGTTATGGAACCGAAGGGGATACTTTAACATGGAAACCATCATGGGAAATTGTGAATACGGTCCTTAACCTGGCTTCTGATTCGGTGATCAATATCAGGCAGTATTCCGAAAATGCAGGGGACCCTCACCATATCGAGCCTGGTGTTTACCAGGTTAATATGTCGGCCGATGACCCTTTCGGGGAAAAAGTTAGCCTGAAAAGATTTTTCACAGTGTATGACCCTGCCTCGGAAGAACTCCCGGGAAACCCGGCAAACTGGTTCGTTCCTTTGAAAACCAGCGCGAAGCCCGGTGAAACGGCAGGTTTCCTAATAGGCTCCGGTGAAAAGAATGTTAACGTGATGTACGAGATCTTTGCCGGCGACAGCCTGGTCTCAAGGAAATGGATCAATTTGGGTAAGACCCAGATGAGGATCAATATCCCCGTCACTGAAAGCTACCGCGGCAATTTCTTTGTCAACTTTGTGTTTTCAAAATTCAACCGCACATTTCAGAACAGCCAGCTGGTCAAAGTCCCCTATGCCGATAACAAGCTGAATATTGCTATTGAGTCGTTTCGCAGCAAAATCCTGCCGGGACAGAAAGAACAATGGAAGATCCGTATAGGCACTGCAGATAAAAAGCCAGCAGCCGCCGAGTTCCTGGCATCCATGTATGATGCCTCCCTGGATGCATTCAGGGCCAATACCTTTGCATTCGATATAGCCCGCAGGTTCTTTGGTTCAAATCCCTGGAATACCGGGGGCGATTATATGACACGTTCAGGCTCGGCTTCAGGAACACTGGCCGCTGTCAGTTATACCGAACCTCAATACCCCCAGCTGAACTGGTTTGGAATGAATTATTTCGGCTCCGGGCCCTATCTCATGATGCTCAAGGCTGGCAGGCCGGCCCGTGGCGGTGCCACAGGGGAAAAAGCGGATATGTTGGTTGCGCCGAATGTGAATCCGTCTGAAACTGCTCCTCCCGAAACCGAAGCAGGGATTGCCCCGGAAGCTGTCAAAGATGAAAAACCTGCTGCTTCCACCGAAAAACCGGTCTTCCAGCTTAGGAGGGATTTTCGTGAAACTGCATTCTTTTACCCCTGCCTTGTGACGGATTCCGCGGGGGAGATCTCCCTCGTTTTTACCGCCCCCGATGCATTGACAAGATGGAAATTCCAGGGTTTTGCGCATACCCGTCAACTTGAGTACAACCTGCTTGAAAAGGAACTCATAACACAAAAGGATTTAATGGTAATGCCCAATGCTCCACGATTTGTAAGGCAGGGCGATCTCCTGGTTTTCAGCAGCAGGGTGGTTAACCTTTCGGACCGGGAACTGAAAGCCATAGTACATATTGAACTGTTTAACGGCCTCAGCATACAAGCCCTCGACAGCCTTGTGGCAGGGACGGTAAACCAGGAAATCGTGCTGCCTAAAGGAGGCAGTGCTGCAGTGAGCTGGAACATCAGGATACCCGATGATCCTTCCCTTTCACTCCTGGGATACAGGATCATTGCGCAGTCAGGCTCATTCAGCGACGGGGAGGAGAAACTCATCCCGGTATTGCCCAACCGCATGATGGTTACCGAATCCCTTCCATTGCCCTTGAGAGATAAAGGCACATTTGATTTCAGCTTTGATAAACTCCGGTCCTCATCCGCAGAAAAAACAATTAAAAACTTCCGCCTTACCCTTGAGTTTGCTTCAAACCCGGCCTGGTATGCGGTTCAGGCCCTTCCGGCCCTTAACGAGAAACAATACGAGGATGCTTTTTCAACTTTCGGGGCTTTCTATTCGAACAGCATAGCCGCCTGGATCATGGGTTCTGATCCTAAGATCAAAACGGTTTTCGAAAGCTGGAAAAACCTCACTCCCGATGCCCTGCTTTCAAACCTTGAAAAAAATTCCCAGCTGAAATCCCTGCTGCTTCAGCAGACCCCCTGGGTGGCTGAAGCGAAGACCGAAACCGATAACCGCTTGAAGCTTGGTTTGTATTTTGATCCCGACAACCTTAAAATGAACCTTCAAAAAAACCTTTCAAGGCTGCAAAAGCTTCAAACAGCCGGTGGCGGGTTTACCTGGTTCGAGGGTATGCCCGAGAACAGGTTCATCAGCCAGGAGATCATCGGCGGGCTGGCCCACCTGGAACATCTTGGTGTTCAGGTCACGGGGGGAGATCCCCAATTAAAACAGATGCTGGTGAAGGGTGTGCTATATATGGATGAGGCTTTCAGGAAGAATTATGAGGATATGAAAAAGCTTAGAGCCTCACAGATGAAGGATAACAACCTGGGCGCCCTGGAAATCCAGTACTTATACGCAAGGTCTTATTTCCTGGCCGACAACCCCATTCCCGTGAACCTTAAAGAGCCCCTGGGGTATTTCCTGCAGCAGTCGGGGCAGTACTGGACCAAACAAGATCTCTCGTCCCAGGCTATGATTGCCCTGGCCCTGGCCCGCTTCGGCAAGAAAGACATTTCTTCGCTTATCATCAGGTCCCTTTCCGAAAGGGCTCTCCATTCTCCCGAACTGGGAATGTACTGGGCACAGTCGGGAGGATATTACTGGCAGCAGGCTACTGTTGAAACCCAGGCCCTGCTCATCGAAGCCTATGACGAAGTTGCCGGGGACAGCAAGGCTGTGGATGAAATGAAGATATGGCTGCTCAAGCAGAAACAAACGCAATCCTGGACCAGTTCCAGGGCCACTGCTGAAGCTTGCTATGCCCTCCTGCTCAGGGGAAGCAGGCTGCTTTCGGAAGACCCGAAAATAAAAATCAACCTGGGAAAGGTCAGGATCGATCCTTCGCGGCTTGCCGATGTTACCCGGGAAGCCGGTACAGGGTATTTCAGCATGAGCTGGAGCGGGAATGAAATCACACCCGAAATGGGTGTGGTGAGGGTAAGCAAGTCGGGTGCGGGTGTTGCCTGGGGCGCGCTTTACTGGCAGTATTTTGAGAATATCGACAGGATCACTTCAGCCCAGACCTCCCTGAAACTGGAAAAGAAGCTTTTCGTTGAAAAAAATACGCCAACGGGGCCGGTTCTTGAACTTGTAAAGGATAACGGAAGCCTTAAAACCGGGGATAAACTCAAGGTCAGGATCGTTCTGTCGACCGACCGTGACCTTGAGTTCGTGCATATGGGCGACCAGAGGGCTTCGGCCTTTGAACCAATGTCGTCAACACTTTCGGCTTATCATTACCAGGACGGTCTCGGGTATTATCAAAGCACGACCGATGCCTCAACCGATTTCTTTTTTGATTATGTTCCCCGGGGAACTTATGTGTTTGAATATCCCCTGATGGTGAATGCCGCCGGCGAGTATGCAAACGGCATAACAAACATTCAGTGCATGTACGCCCCCGAGTTTTCAGCTCATAGCGAAGGGATCAGGGTTACGGTTGAAAAATGAAAGATTGGCAGTTTTTTGACTTTTTTGTATACAGTATGCCTTGAGTATATCTTAACTCGACCTTAACTGGACCTAAAGGATACCAGAAAATAGCAATTGCCCTGTAAACAATAATTTACTAAAATTTGGTACCTTTGCAGCCCTGAATCAATATCTGTCAAATGCTCCGAACACATACCTGCGGCGAACTCCGCATCAAAAATACTTCCCTCGACGTGACCCTCTGCGGATGGGTCCAGAGGTCCAGGGAAATGGGCGGACTTACCTTTATAGACCTCCGCGACCGTTATGGGATCACCCAGCTGGTGTTCAACGTTGAAAAGAACCCCGGGCTTTTCGCCGAAGCCGGCAGGCTTGGACGCGAATATGTGATCAAAGCCAGGGGAAAGGTTGCCGAAAGAAGCAATAAGAACGCCAAAATGCCTACAGGCGACATCGAGATCAATGTTGAAGAGCTTACCGTCCTGAACACTTCCAAAGTGCCTCCCTTCACCATAGAGGATAATACCGACGGGGGCGAGGAACTCCGTATGAAATACCGTTACCTCGACCTTCGCAGGCAAACGAATAAAAAAAACCTTGAACTCAGGCACAAGCTGTCGATCGAGACCAGGAATTACCTCAATTCCAGGGATTTTATCGATATAGAAACTCCTTACCTCATCAAGTCAACCCCCGAAGGCGCCAGGGATTTCGTGGTGCCTTCACGCATGAACCCCGGGCAGTTCTATGCCTTGCCCCAGTCGCCCCAGACCTTTAAACAGTTGTTGATGGTTGCGGGTTTCGACAGGTATTTCCAGATCGTGCGTTGTTTCAGGGACGAAGACCTGCGTGCCGACCGCCAGCCGGAATTCACCCAGATCGACTGCGAAATGTCGTTCGTGACCCAGGAAGACATCCTCAATACTTTCGAAGGCCTGGCCAAACATCTTTTCAGCTCGGTCCTGAATATGGAAATGCCTGATTTCCCAAGGATGTCGTACGACGAAGCCATGAGGCTTTACGGTTGCGACAAGCCGGATATCCGTTTCGGGATGACCTTTACTGAAGTTACCCCCCTGATGAAAGGAAAGGGATTTAAGGTTGCCGACGAAGCTGAGCTTATTGCCGGTATCAAAGCCGATGGCTGCGCCGATTACTCGCGCAAACAACTCGATGAACTTACCGATTATGTAAAACGGCCGCAGGTCGGAGCCTCCGGGTTGTTGTACATACGGTATGCAGCCGATGGTTCCATCAAATCCTCGGTCGATAAATTTTATACTGCGGATGACTTGGCCGTTATTTTGAAACTGTTCACCGCGGTTCCGGGGGACCTGGTACTGATACTTGCGGGCGCAACAGAAAAAACACAGAAAGCCCTTTGCGAGCTCAGGCTGGAGATGGGCCGCAGGCTGGGACTGATGAAAACCGGTGATTTCAAACCCCTCTGGGTAACCGATTTTCCCCTGCTGGAATGGGATCAGGAAACGAACCGGTTTTACGCCAAACATCATCCGTTCACCTCGCCCAAACCCGAGGATATTGCCTTACTGGATACCGATCCCCGAAACGTCAGGGCCAACGCCTACGACCTTGTGATCAACGGTACCGAGATAGGCGGAGGATCCATAAGGATCCACAATAAAGAACTTCAGCATAAGATGTTCCAATTGCTTGGTTTTTCCGAGGAGGATGCCCAGTCACAATTCGGCTTTTTAATGAACGCCTTCGAATACGGCGCCCCTCCCCATGGAGGAATCGCCTTTGGCTTCGACCGATGGTCAACCATCTTCGGTGGAGGTGATTCAATACGCGATTTCATTGCTTTCCCCAAGAACAATTCGGGAAGGGATGTGATGATTGATTCACCTTCGGAAATAAAGGAGGAGCAGCTGAAAGAGCTACAAATAAAAATAAGCAGAGAACCAGTGAAATAATGTACAATGTACCATGTACCCTGTACAAATTGAAATAGTCGAAAATTAAATAAATCGTATGAAACAAGTATTATCCATTTTGATCCTGTCGGCCGTCGTGATGGCGTTTTCGTCTTGCAATAGGGAAAACAAAGAACTGCAGAAGGATGCGAAAAATATTGCCGTTGCCATGTGCAGGAATATCGAGACCATGCAAAACCTGAAGACCGCCAACCCGGCCGACTCTGTAAAGATCAGCCAGCTGCGTGCAAAGGAAAAGGATGCCGAAGTCGAAATGACCATCCTTTACCAGGAATTCAAGGCAAAATACAAGGAAAAGACTTCCGATAAAAAATTCAGCGAAGAGTTTGCCAAAGAACTTCGCAAAGCCATGCTCGACTGTCCTTACCTTTCAAAAGAAGACCGGGCTAACTTTGAGAAAGAGATGAAATAAACAGCGAAATATTTGTACATGGTGCATGGTACATTGTACATTCCTATGAATTATGATTACGCGTTTGAAAGTTGAGGTCACCGCTCCCGTTGGTTCATGGGAGTCACTCCAGGCAGCAATCCGGGCCGGGGCAGATTCGGTGTATTTCGGTGTTGGCGTGCTCAATATGCGTGCCCGTTCTTCCATAAACTTTTCGCTTCGCGATCTCGTCAGGATCTCCCGCATTTGCAAAAAACAAGGGGTACGCACCTACCTCACCCTGAATACCGTCATCTTCGACAACGAAATGAAGGAGATGAAAAAGATAGTGGATTCTGCCTTGAAGAACGGTATAGATTCCATTATCGCTTCGGACCAGGCGGTGATACGGTACGCCAGTTCGGTCGGGATGGAAGTCCATATGTCGACCCAGACCAATATCACCAATTTAGAAGCGGTAAAATACTGGTCGCAGTTTTCAGGGACCATGGTAACCGCCCGTGAACTGAGCCTTGAACAGCTGGCATCAATCCACCGCTCTATCATCCGCCAGAAAATCAAAGGACCAAACGGCGAGCTTGTAAAGCTGGAAGTGTTTGCCCATGGAGCTTTGTGCATGGCTGTTTCGGGGAAATGTTACCTCAGCCTCGATCTTTATAATGCTTCGGCCAACCGGGGAGCCTGTTACCAGACCTGCAGGCGCCCGTATAAAGTCACCGATGCAGAAGGGGAGATCGAGCTGGCGGTCGACAATGAATACATTATGTCGCCAAAGGACCTGTGCACTATCGGCTTCCTCGACAGGATCATCCATGCAGGGGTATCAGTGCTTAAGATCGAAGGCCGGGGCCGATCCCCCGAATACGTGAAGACCGTGGTCTCATGTTACAGGGAAGCATTGGATGCCGTTGCCGGCGGGACTTACAGTGCTGAAAAAGTCGACGGCTGGATCACCCGGCTTAAAACGGTTTACAACCGCGGTTTCTGGGATGGGTATTACCTTGGAAGGAAAATGGGCGAATGGGCTGAGCAGCATGGTTCAGTTGCCACTTCCACCAAAGAATACGTGGGCAAAGTCACGAACTATTTCAAAAAGCTGAAAGTGGCCGAGATCAAAATGGAATCGGGTAAGCTTTCAAAAGGCGACAGGATTTACATACAGGGACCGAGCACGGGAGTGGTTGAATTTACGGTTCCCGAGATCCGTGTTGAACTGAAAGAGGTTAAAAAAACCGTGAAAGGCGAGGCCTGTTCTGTTCCTATTGATATTTTACTTCGCCGGGCCGATAAGGTGTATAAGGTCGTTATGACTTGAATTCGCCCGCATATTTACACCCCTGCTGCGGTTCGTCGGACTCAGAAAAATAATTCATAATTCAACATTCGTTATTCTATTATTCGATTATTCAATCTTAATGCTCTTCAACTTACATACCCATACCCGCTTCAGCGACGGCTCTTCAGAGCCTGAACGATACGTGGAAGTAGCCCTTCAACAGGGTTTTTCGGTGCTTGGCATCACCGACCATTCCCCTGTTCCTTTCGAGAATTCCTTTGCCTTAAAAGAGAAGAACCTCCCGGCCTATTGCCGCGCCATACGGGAGTTGCAGAAGACACACTCCTCTCCCTCATCCGCAGACAAAAAAATAGAAATACTTCTGGGCATAGAGGTCGATTTCATCCCCGGGATGACCGTTCCTTTTGAAGAACTGAGGCGAAAGTACAACTTCGATTACACCATAGGTTCGGTCCACCTGGTGCGTGACGACCGGGGCGACGGGCTTTGGTTTATCGACGGTCCTGATATTTCGATTTATGATGACGGCATCCAGCGTATTTTCGGGGGCGACGGCCAAAGGGCTGTAACCGCTTATTACCGGCAGGTACAGGAGATGATTTCGAAGCATAAGCCTGATATCGTAGGCCATATGGATAAGGTAAAAATGTATAACCGCGACCGTTATTTTTCCGAATCCGACCGCTGGTATGTCAGGCTGGTTGATGAAACCCTGGAGCTGATCTCCCATACCGGGTCTGTTGTTGAAGTCAATACCCGCGGGCTTTATAAAAAGCGTTCCGAAACTTTCTTCCCGGGACCGGAAATCCTGAAAAAGATCCTCAAACTTGGCATACCCGTAACGGTAAGTTCCGATGCCCACAAACCCGAGGAATTATACCGGCTGTTTGATGAGGCCAGGGCAGTCCTCAAAGGCCTTGGATTTAAAACACAAAGGGTTTTGACGGCCGGTGAGTGGAAAGAAGTCCTCTTGTAATAAGCGTTTTCTCTCCTCTTTGGTTAAGCTGTTTTGCCAGGGCCTGAAATATAGCTTGACTTTCCCCTTTTTCTTATTTAAATTTGTTAAATTCATTTAAGTGAAGGTGCTCATCGGTTATCATTTAATTCGTAGGTTATGCCTAAAGGAAATTTACTCTTTCCCGAAATCCTGGTGATTCTTGTTTTGTGTTTGTCTGCGGATGGCATTTTCACCAAACCCTGTACCTCCAAGGGACCAGATGGCTTATACCACGGCTTTCGATTGTGACCTGGTGGTGGACAAATGGCGCAATCCCAATATTGGAGTGGGAATCCATCTGGCCGGTTCGGCCGGTTTTACAGTTGCTGCAGGGGACAGCTTATTTGCAATATTTCATATCAACTCGATGGACAGGGGAGCAAGCTGGTGTGCAAGGGCTGTTGGATGGCCAAAACAGTTCAGGGGCTTTTTCCCTGCATCCCAGGGTATAAGTGAGGATAACCGGGTGAATGTCGCTATAAATAAAACAGGAGATCATGTGTTTTTTTCCTGGCTTGATTCACGGAGCCCTTCGGATATTGCAAACGATCATCCGGATGTTATTACCAGGGGTTGTGATTTGTTGAAAAGCTCTTATACCAATGATAACGGGCTCGACCAGGGGACAAATATTACAGGCTTATCTTCCATCGCAAATTCAGCATGGTTTACCGATGCTTCATATTACGTTTTTTGTTATTCCGATACTTCATTTATTATTCCTCTGGCAACGGAATCAATTACGTCAGGGGATATTGTCAATAATCAGGTTTCATTCAATTATATTCCGGATTTTTCCTTCCCTGAAAGCAAATTCACAGTATGTGCAAATGGTCCGTCCTGGGGAAATAGCTGCTGGATTCCTTCCTTGGGTTGTAAGTGTAGATGAGCATTCTGCCGCAAATCCGTTGCTTTCATTAACAGTCAGTCCGAATCCTGCGAGGGATGCAGTAAAGTTTATTATCAATATTTCCGAAGCTGGCTGGGCAAAGATTCATTTATTTTCTTTTCTTGGCCAATCTTCTGAATATAAAGAATGCTATTTCAGCGAATGCGGTGAACAGGACGTAATGCTTGATGTTTCAAATCTTACACCAGGCATTTATTTCTATACTGTATCTTTGGGGGCTCAAAGGGCTAGCGGAAAGCTGGTTGTTGAATAAACGCTTCCGATTAAATCCCTCAAACTCCATACACCCTGAATACCCATGAGCCTTAAAAAGCATTTTACAACAGAAGTCCTGGAGGCCTTGAAGAACCAGGCGAACCCCGGGATACTCAGCCTGCAGGATATCGCTCATCTGCCTTCTATCGTTCAGAAATACATCACCTATGCCGGATGCCTGGGTAAGGAAAAACTGCGGAATGTTCATGCGGTGTTTGAGGGTGAGATGAAATTTGACGAGACACAGGACTGGCTCAGCATACATTCGGAACAATACAATTTCTTTGACCAGCCTTCGCGGTTTTTCTTTATTACCGCCAGCATGAAAGGAATGCCGGTTACCGGACTCCATGTTTACAAAGCTGCCAGGGCCACAATGCAGATCAAACTGGCCGGTATGATCACAGTTGCCGATGCCAGCGGCCCCCAAATGGACCAGGGGGAAACAGTTACAGTACTGAATGATATGTGCTTCATGGCCCCGGCAGCGCTGGTAAGCCCCTCCATAAGCTGGGAGAGTATAGATGATCTTACGGTAAAGGCTGTTTTTAACAATTCCGGGATCAGTGTTTCGGCAAACTTGTTTTTCAATGCCCAAGGACAGCTGATCAATTTCACTTCCGGCGACCGCTTTCTCTCGAAAGACGGGAAAAGCTATGAAAGCCTTCCCTGGTCAACCCCCATTGGCGATTACAGGGATACCGGCGGCAGGAATATCCCCGCCTCAGGTGAAGCCATGTGGCAATATCCCGACAGGCATTACTGCTACGGGAAGTTCAGGGTAAAGGATGTAAGTTATAATGTAAATGAAATGGCGAAATAGCCTTCCGTTTGATTTTTTACCTAACCACCGGGATCTGCCTCACCGCCGTTCATTTTTCCTGCCGCAAAGTGGTTTCATCCCAACTTTCGTTGATAAACATTGCCTTCGACACAGATCGCCTTGTCGGGTTTTACCGGGCAATAGAATTCACAGGCGCCGCAGCCGTTGCAGAGCTTTGAATCGACTTTAGGGATTTTAAGTTCTCCCAGGTATGGCATCAATTCTATGGCTTTCGCTTCACAATGTTCTGAGCACTTTGCACAGGGCTTATGTTGTTCAACTACCAGGCATTGGTTTTTCTCAAATACTGCAAGCCCTATCTGTATTTTTTTCTTATAAGGCAGCTCCGAACGCTGAAGTGCCCCCGTTGGACAGACCTCCAGGCAGCGGATACAGTCGTATTTGCAAAAGGACCGTTTAAAATCCATAGCCGGCTGGAATATCCCGCTCAGTCCATATTCAAAAAATGAAGGCTGCAAAACATGGGTGGGGCATGATGAAATACAAAGCTGGCAGGCTGTGCATTTTTCGGTAAAATGCCATATGCTGATAGCCCCCGGAGGCATCACGGGATGCGTTTCCTCAGCCTGGCCCGGGCTTGCAAAAAGTCTTGCAGGCGCCATCAGCCCGGCTACTGCGGCTGCGCCACCAACCGAAGTCTTTATGAAATTACGCCTTGAAACATCTTCTGCCTCCCCCTTATTGGGTATAGTTTCCTTTTTTGCAAGTGTAAACCTGTAGCGGATCGCTTTTTCGGGACAGGAATCAAGGCAGTCCATACAGCCCACGCAACGGTCGAAATCAAGCCGGTGTTCCGGGGAATCTATGCAATTTGACTTGCAAACGCTTTCACACCTCCCACAACCGCTGCATCTTCCGCCCTCAATACTGATCCTGAACAATGAAATCCTGGATAAAAGTCCCAGGAAAATCCCGACAGGGCATATCACATTGCAGTACCAGCGTTTTTTAAAAAAGCTGAGAAGGGCGAAAAACAGCAGTAGCAGTATCGACATGAATAAAGCCTCCCTCAAGCCCGAGAGGATCTTGCCGCTAAGTGCGAAGGGATCGAGAAAGTTTAGAAAAAATATATTATGAAAAAATACCGGGAGAATGCTGATGCCCAAAACAGTAAATGAAATGATGCTCAACGGCCGTTTATATGAATTTGTTTTTTTAATGAGGATGGCGGAGGTAACGATCGAAATATCCTGCAAAATACCGAGGGGGCAAACAAAGGAACAATAAACTCGGCCAAACAGAAGGGTGATGAGGATGACCATGATAAATCCCGAGGCGCCAATCGAAACCGTGGTGCTGAACTTCAGAACCGAGGGAATAAACTGAAGCCAGGTGATGCATCTCACTGTTTGCGAAGGCAGGAATGAAGCGAGTTGCGAAAACATCAGGACTGTAAGCAGGAAATACAAGGCCGCTAAGCTACTTCTAAGTGGTTTGAGGATTGCAGATTGCATTTGACGACTGAGGATTTGTGTATAAAATTACTGATTTTCTGCTCTGGATTTCGTACTTTCGCTATACACTTAAACCAGCGTATGATCACCCGCGAAACCATAGATAATATCATTTCGGCCGTTAAAATTGAAGAGGTCGTAGGTGATTTTATAAGTCTTCGCCGCAGAGGGGTGAACCTGCTCGGGCTTTGTCCGTTCCATAACGAGAAAACACCTTCGTTTACAGTATCTCCGGTTAAAGGCATCTATAAATGTTTTGGCTGCGGCAAGGCCGGGAATGCCGTGGGCTTTATCATGGAGCATGAACACCTCAATTACCCTGAGGCACTCAGGTACCTGGCTAAAAAATACCAGATCGAAATCGGGGAGGAAGAACAAACTCCCGAACAGATGCAGGAGATCAGTGAAAAGGAGAGCCTGTTCAACCTGAATGAATTTGCGCGTAAATATTTTTCGTCAGTTCTGTTTGATACTGAAGAAGGTAAGGCTGTAGGGCTGGCGTATTTCAGGGAAAGGGAGATAAGGGAAGATATCATAAAGAAATTTCAGCTGGGGTTCAGCCCCGGTACATGGAATGGTTTTGCCGAACACGCCATACAGGAAGGTTATAAAAAAGACCTGCTGCTGAAGACCGGGCTGGCACTTGAAAAAGACGGGAAACTATACGACCGTTTTCATTCCCGGGTTATTTTTCCCATACATTCGGCTTCGGGCCGCACCCTGGGGTTTGGGGGGCGTATACTGACTTCCGACAAGAACCGTCCGAAATACGTGAATTCCCCCGAATCGGAGATCTACAATAAAAGTAAAACCCTTTATGGTATTTATTTTGCCCGGACTGCTATTGCCCGTACCGACAACTGCTACCTGGTAGAAGGCTATACCGACGTGATCTCGCTGCACCAGGCTGGGATAGAGAATGTAGTGGCTTCTTCGGGCACTTCGCTCACTGCCGACCAGGTGAGGATGATCCAAAGGTATACTTCGAACATCACCATCCTTTATGACGGGGATCCTGCCGGCATCAAGGCTTCTTTCAGGGGTATCGATATGGTGCTGGAGCAGGGGTTGAACGTGAAAATAGTGCTCTTCCCCGATAATGAAGACCCCGATTCATTCGCCCGTAAAAATCATCCCGCTGAAACAGAAAAATTTATAACCGGCAATGCCGTCAATTTCATCAGCTTCAAAACCAGGCTTCTGCTTGATGAAACGAAGAACGACCCGGTTAAAAAAGCAGGGCTCATCAAGGATATCGTGGCTTCGATCTCACTCATCCCGGATGCGATAACCCGTACTCTCTTCATCCGCGAATGTGCCGACATGATGAATGTTCCGGAGCAGATCCTCGTGAATGAACTGAACAAGATCAGGAGGAACAGGCTGAACAGGGAACTCCAGGGACAGGGAGGGGCCGATGACATCCCTGTTCCTGAAATGATTGCCCCTCCCCAGCCTGAGACCGAAACAGATAACTCATCGGCCGAAAGCCAGGAAAAGGAGATTCTGCGCCTGCTTCTTCTTTATGGTACCGAGGTTGTGCATATTGACCAGACCGATGAGAATAACGATAAAGTGAAAGTGCCTGTGATCGTCGCTGATTATATGGTGCACGACATCCGCAGGGATGAACTTGAATTCGACAACAAGGTTTACGCGGTTATGTTTGAAGAATACCGTGCCGGGCTTGACATGGACCAGGTGCCTGAACGATCGTTCTTCCTGGGGCACGAGGAGAAGGAAATAGCCTATGCCACGGTTGACCTTATATTCACTCCTTATGAGCTAAGCGAGAACTGGCTTAAGCATAATGTGATGATCGACATGGAAGAGGACAGGCTGATCGTTCGCCTCGATTACGCCCTCCTCTCATTCAAAGCAAGGAAAATAGACCGTTTGCTGGAAGACCTGCATAAAAAACTTCAGAGTAACGATTCGGTTGAGGATGTGATAATGGTGCAGACAAAGTTCAGGGACCTCAAAGCCAAAAGCATCCAGATCCATAAAAAGCTGAACCGGATCGTGATCAGGTAACCGCCGGCAACTTCACTTAAAATATTTTCACTATTTATTCGCACCAAATGCTTATTTCATTGGCGTGCTCATTTCGCCTTCGGCGAACACTATTTCGCTGTTTCGCTATTTAGAGTCTGTCTATACAGTCCCCCATTTTTGTTAACAACCCGTCGATTTTCTGCGACGAAGGGGGATTTTTCCAAGCAAAAAACGGTATTGATGGTAAATGGCCTAGCCCATTGTTAATT
>Ga0118677_10001501_pt1 | contig 49201 bp, 37 predicted proteins | sample AliMusrvi5mmetaG_FD_86154 | JGI IMG/M metagenome (GOLD analysis project Ga0118677, IMG submission 86154) | reverse complement strand
GGGTTCACATAGTAGGTAGGATTCTTTATAAGGTTAGCAGGAAGAGTCTTCTTTATTACTTCCTCTATTATACTGTTCTGAAGATCTTTGTGAGTAACGCTTTCTGCGTGTTGTGTTGAAACAACTACCGTCGTTATTTCCACAGGCTTATTGTTTTCATATCTTACAGTTACCTGTGTTTTTCCGTCTGGTCTTAGTCCCAATATTTTTCCGCTCTTTCTTACTTCAGAAAGTTTTTTTGCCAATTCATGAGCATAATAGATAGGAGCTGGCATATAGACACTAGTGTCTTTACATGCAAACCCGAACATCATACCCTGATCCCCTGCTCCCATTTCTTTATGTAAGCCAGTGCCTTCGTCTACACCCTGTGCAATATCCGGTGATTGCTTGTCTATGGATGTCATAACGGCGCAAGTCTCCCAATCAAAACCCATGTCTGAGTGTTCATAACCAATTTTCTTGATCGTAGACCTTACTATAGAAGGCATATCCACATATGTATTAGTCGTTATTTCTCCAGCTATAACTGCCATTCCTGTAGTAACAAGAGTTTCACAGGCAACCCTTGAACTCGGATCATCTTTTAACATTGCTTCAAGAATAGAATCAGAGATCTGGTCCGCTATTTTATCCGGATGTCCTTCCGTTACAGATTCAGATGTAAAAATGTAATTTCCTGCCATCTTTTTTTTCCTCCCATTAAATAATTCTGACAAAGTTTTTAATATCAACCTAATACCGTGTCAAGTTATTCTCTAGTAGTCTACAACCTGACCCTTTATTATTTTTTCTGTATCTAGAGCTATGACCAACTCCTCATCTGTAGGTATTATAAATATCGGCACCCTCGAGTCAGAAGCTGAGATAGTGGCCTCTTTTCTGTTCAACTCTAAATTAAGTTTTTTATCCAATTTTATACCAAGCCATTCAAGTCCGTCGGTGGCATACTCTCTTACAAACTCATCATTCTCACCGATGCCTCCAGTAAAGACCAGGGCATCAAGACCACCTAACGCCGCTGTATACGACCCAATATATTTTTTGAGCCTATAGCAATACATCTCTAAGGCAAGCGAACAATCTTTGTCGCCTTGCGCTATAAGATCATGCAGTTCCCTCATGTCATTACACTTTCCAGAAATCCCAAGAATTCCACTCTGTTTATTGAGTACATTACTAACCTGTTTTTCTGTCATCTTTAGGGTTTCCATCATGAATAGAGGAAGTGCTGGGTCCATATCACCACCACGTGTTCCCATCATCAAGCCTTCAAGAGGCGTAAGCCCCATAGAAGTATCGACACTAATACCATCCTTGATGGCTGCCACACTTGCCCCGTTACCAAGATGACAGGTTATTATCTTGAGGTCTTTTATATCCCTACCAAGTTTTTTTGCAGCCTGACTAGAAACATATCTGTGAGATGTGCCATGGAAACCATATCTTTTTATTTTGTGCTCATAGTAATAAGACTGAGGAATCGCGTACAAAAAAGCATGTTTCGGCATCTTCTGGTGAAAGGCAGTATCAAAGACGCCGCATTGAACATATCCAGGGAAAAGTCTTTGACAGGCTTCTATACCAATAATGTTAGCTGGATTATGAAGAGGAGCCAGGAAGGTAAATTTCTTTAATGCATTTACGACACTGTCCGTTATCTTCACAGAAGAACTGAATTCCTCTGCACCATGAACTACCCTATGACCAATTCCATCTATATCAGTTTCGTCTTTTATTACCCCAATTTGAGGATCATAAAGACAGTTAGCTATCTTCTTTATAGCATCTTCATGGTTAGCAAAGAAGTCCTCAGACTTAGAAAGAGAATAGGACCTGTTGTTCTTATACGTAAATAACGCTTTTTTTTCTCCTATTCTTTCCGCTATACCCCAGGCCATTTTTTCATGTGTTTCAGTCTCTATGAACTGAAACTTTACGGAAGAGCTTCCGCAATTAATTACTAGAACCTTCATTGATTTAATTACTCCTTGATCAGTAAATAGAATATCTCTTTGGTTGTCAGCATTACGCCGTGAAAGCAATCTAACTTTCCTTCCGTTGAGTGCCAAGCTACAACACCATCTACGCTAACCCTTTTTCCCTTGTGAACGATATCAATCCTTATAGCATCGCCTGGTTCAAAACATTTTTTGCCCACTATACAGATTCCTGCCTCACTAAAGTTAACAAGTTCAAAAAAAGCCTCTTCATTATCTTTTTTTCTTACGACCCTGGCTTTAAGCCTATAAAGACTTGCATCAAATCTTGGGTATTTTCTTTTATCGCTGTATGTATCCTTGATAGGAAGAAGACTCATAAGCCTTTCTACTTCATCCTCAGTTATATCTAGGTTCAATCTCTTATTACACTGAGGGCACGACGGCCTGCTATATGCAGAAAAAGATAGCGACATGGTATTTGTATTTATCAGCTGAGGAAATTCTACATTACAATCAGGACAATAATATGTTACGACGAAGGACCTTAGAACCTTGTATGATTTTTTATCTGTAAGTACAGGGTGTAAAAGAGGCTTAGGACATTCAATAAGCGTAAGGAGATACCCTTTATCGGTTATCTTTTTTATTTCATTCGTCCAGGCATCAATCCCTTTAGAATCGAATTTTTCCACCTTTCTGAGAACAAAAACGACTTCAGATATATTTTCATTATCCAATTGTTTCATAAGCGAAATAATATCCGAATCCACTGCTGTTGTCAAGACGAATCACGCGCGTCCCAAATAGTTGCGTTTTCAACAGGAAGCAGCGTACCCCGCATTATTCGCGAGGCGCATAATGCGGGGTACAGCGATCATCACGTCGTATTCCCAGCTTCGTTCGCTTTACAACGGAATCGGGAAGAATCATCGCCTTATCGCGAGTTCTCCAACAGGCGCTTGATGAGGGTCCACCCTTCGTCGATGAAGGTGGGCATCTCGGCGGCGATTGCTTCATCGAGGCGGTCGGCGCCATCCGCGGAGATGCCGGCGCCCGCCAGGCAAAACGGCACCGGGGCGCCGACGTGCGTGCGGCGAGCCAGCGGGGTGTAATGGTCGGGCAGCACCAGGATGCGCGCGTTACCCAACGCCTGAGCCGCGCGCCACACCGGGCCGATGATCTCGCGGTCAGTGAGTTCAATGGCCGCGATTTTTCCCTCCAGGTCACCCTGATGGCCGCATTCGTCCGGGGCTTCGATGTGAACCATGACAAAATCAGTCTCGGTCAACGCCTGGCAGGCGGCCCGGGCTTTCCCCGACCAGTTGGTATCCAGCCGTCCGGTGGCTCCCGGCACGTGTGGGGCACGCAGGCCCGCGAGCCGCGCGATGCCGCGCAGTAAGTCTACCGCGCTGATAACCGTGCCGGTGACGCCGTGTTCCAGCGTAAAGCCGGGCAGACTCGGTGCATACCCCTGCCCCCATAGCCAGATCATATTGGCCGGGTGTTTCCCCTCACCGACCCGTCGGCGATTAATCTCGGTCGCGTTCAGCAATTCGTAGGAATCCCAGATGAGTTGTCGCAAAGTCTCCTCGCCGTCGCCGTCGGGCAGGTGGGCGGCGAGCGGCGCGCCCATCACATCGTGGGGCGGTGTAGTATGGACATCGATGGGGCCGTTGGCCCAGACCAGCAGATTGCGATAACTGACGCCGGGATAAAAATGCATATGCCGTGAACCCAGCTTTTCCGCAACAATGCTCATCAAAGCTGCGCCGTCCTCGGATGATATCTCACCGCCACTATAATCGACGAGATGCTCGCCATCGGTGGTGATGAGATTGCAGCGATATGCTGCATCGCGCGGACCCAAATCCACACCCAGACTGGCTGCTTCCAGTGGTGCACGACCCGTGTAGTACCGTGCCGGGTTGTAGCCCATAATCGAAAGCGCGGCCACATCGCTGCCCGGCGACATGCCCGGGGGCACCGTCTGGACGCGTCCCACCAGACCGGTGCGCGCCAAAGCATCCAAATGCGGCGTATGCGCCGCCATTAACGGGGTGCGCCCGTCAAGGGCGGGAATCGGCTCATCCGCCATGCCATCAGGCACAATTAACAGATATTTCATGCGGAGTGCTTCCTTTGTGGAGGGTCTCTCCGGTCACACAGGATAGAGCTTTTTGTCCGGCTCAGCAAGTCAGTCCGCTTTATTCGCGAAGCGAATAAAGCTTTTTACTAGCTGTAGCATTATAGACGGTTTGACAATTACCCCGGGGGTACGGCAGGCATTTTCTCAACTTCAGCGAAATTACTGACCATCTACTGTTGCGAGATAACATATGCCGACAACCACGCTCCTTCCTTTTGTTCCGTCACCGGTCACCCAGCAGGTACTTGCCGGCGACTGGCGACTGGCCCCCGACCCCGAGAACAGCGGGAAGGCCGCCGGCTGGCCGGCGGTGTCACCAGTGGATGCCGTGCCGGCGCCGGTGCCGGGAGTCATTACTCAGGCGGCGCCGGGCTGTCATGGCGTGGCTTGGTATTTCCACACCTTCACCCCCACGCGCCTTCCACGGCGCGATGAACGTGCGGTGATCACCTTCAACGCAGTGGATTATCTGTCGGAGGTGTGGGTGAACGGCAGCGCGGTCGGTGGCCATGAAGGGGGTGAAACCCCTTTCACCCTGGACATCACCCGGGCACTGCAGCCGGGAGCCAACCTGTTGGCGATCCGGGTCATCAATCCGACCGACACACCGATTGATGGACTGCTGCTGGCGGAAATACCGCATCGCAATAAGGTCATGGACCCGTCCCCGGGCCAATTTGAAAATTACGGTGGGATCATGTTGCCGGTGACCATGAGCATCGTCCCGGAAGTGCGCATCATTGATCTCTTTGCGCGTCCGCACGGCGTCAATGGCGAGGTTACGGTACAGGTCACGCTGCGCAATGACGACACGTCGCCCGCAGCAGTCGCGCTGACGCTCGAAAGTGGTCCCGACCGCACCGGGGAAATCGTCACCACGCTGTCCCCTGCTCCGCTGACCCTGACCCCGGGCGACACGTGCGTCTCCTATCGACTCACCATCCCCGCCCCGCATCTCTGGAATATTGACGACCCGTTCCTCTATCGGCTGATCGCACGCCTGACCGTGCAGATCGAGGGCGACATGCCGCGGGGGCATGTCATGCAGGTACGTTTCGGCATCCGCACATTTGCGGTCATTGACGGCTTCTTCCATTTGAACGGTAAACGACTCTTTTTGCGTTCGACACATACCGGCAATCATTTCCCCATCAGCGGTACGGCGCCGACTACCCCGGATTTTATGCGTCGCGACCTGCTGCACGCGAAAGCCTCCGGCTTCAACATGGTGCGTTTTATCTCCGGCATGGCCTGGCCGGAGCAACTCGACTATTGCGATGAGATCGGTTTAATGATCTATGAAGAAACGCTGGCCGGGTGGGTGCTGGCGGATTCCCCGCAGATGGAAGCACGATTCACGCGTTCGATTGCGGAGATGGTTCGTCGTGATCGCAATCACCCCTGCATCACCATCTGGGGTTTGTTGAATGAGACGGAAAACGGACCGGTCTTCCGCACCGCGGTCAACACCTTGCCGCTGGTGCGCACCCTGGATGAATCACGTTTGGTGTTGCTCAGCAGTGGACGCTGGGACGGTCAAGCGAGCATCGGATCCGTGAGCAATCCGGACAGTGCAGTGTGGGAACCGGCGTGGGGGGTGGAAGACCCCCGCGCCGAAGATAAAGACGTCATCCTCAGTTGGGAACCGGCGGGGGGATATACCGAAAACGCCGGCGACATACATATCTATCCTGCCACACCGCAGGACGCCGCGTCTGACCGGCTGATACGCCAACTCGGTGCGGGTACAAAACCGGTGTTCCTCTCCGAATACGGTATCGGCAGCCTGTTTAATGCCATACGCGAACTGCGAGAATTCGAGCAAGTAGGCGCGAACCCCGATCTGCCGGACGCCACGCTGATTCGCCATATGGCCGATGGCCTGGAAGCGGATTGGGCGCGCTGGGGGTTCACCGGAGTCTATCCCTTCGCGGAGGATATGCTTCACGAGAGCCAGCGAAAACACGCCCGCCAGCGCCTGTTGGGCTTTGACTTGATCCGCGCCAACCCGCAAATCTGCGGATACAACCTGACGGGTATCCTGGACCACGCTCTCACCGGGGAAGGCCTGTGGACTTTCTGGCGACACTGGAAGCCAGGTATTGTGGATGCCCTGTGCGATGGCTGGGCGCCGTTACGCTGGTGCCTGTTCGTCTCGCCGTTACACAGCTACGTCAACCAACCCCTACTATTGGAAGCGGTGCTGGCGAATGAAGACGTGTTGGCGCCTGGTGCTTATCCGGTGCGTTTCCGTCTGGTGGGGCCGGCCGGCATCGCCTGGGAACGCGACACCGAAGTGATCATCCCCACCCCCCCCGCGAACGGCCGTGGTCCATTGGCTGTCCCGGTCTTGCGCGAGGAGATTACCGCTGATATGCCCGGCGGGGAATATGTGTTCGCTGCTTCTCTGCTGCGCGGCGGTGCACCGCAAGGGGGACGGCTGACTATTCACCGCACGACACCTGCGTGGCCGCCGCTCACCGGCACGGTGCACGGCTGGGGGTTGCCGGAGACATGCGGCGCCTGGCTGAGTGCATGTGGGTTAACGTGCCGACCCTATACCGGCGACAGATTGGAACCCGGCGACGTGGTATTGGTTGGCGTACCGGGCGATGACCCCACCGTCTGGGCGACCGTCACCGCCGGCATGGCGCGGGGCGCCACCGTGCTCTTCCTGGATCCGAAGGCCTTCACCCGGGGTGAAGACACCATGTACTGGTTTCCACTGCCGGATAAAGGCAGTTGTACAGCCTTTCACGACTGGCTATATCACAAAGAATGCGTAGCGCAACCCCACCCGGCTTTCACCGATCTTCCCGATCGCGGCATCATGGATTGGGATTTCTACGGCCCGGTGATTCCACATACTTTTTACACTGATGTGCCGACGCCGGACTCTGTGGCGGCTGCCGCCTTCGCCGTCGGTTATTGCTGCGCGGGTGGGTATACCGCGGGCATCCTGCTGGGCGACTATCAGTTAGGTCAGGGGCGCTTCACCATCAACGCCTTGAATATCCTGCCCAACCTGGGCACCCACCCCGCGGCGGATCGGTTGCTGATCAATCTGCTGCGCAACGCGTTGGATGCCACTGCCTGAGGTGATAATCATGACTTTTCCCGCTGCTTTTACCTGGGGGGTCGCCTGCGCCGCGTATCAAGTCGAAGGAGCGCCGGCGGAAGACGGCAAAGGTCCGTCAGTGTGGGATATGTTTTGCCGAAAACCCGGCGCTGTCTGGCATGAACAAAATGGCGACACGGCCTGCGACTTCTACCACCGGTATGCCGCTGATGTCGCGCTAATGCACGAATTGGAAATCCCGGCGTTTCGTTTCTCTATCTCCTGGCCGCGCGTGCTGCCGGAAGGCATCGGTCGAGTGAACATGCGGGGATTGGATTTTTATGATCGCCTGGTTGACTCCTTACTCGCAGCAGACATCACCCCCTGGGTGACGTTGTTTCACTGGGACTACCCGCTGGCGCTGTATCATCGCGGCGGATGGTTGAACCGCGAGAGTGCCGATTGGTTTGCCGAATACACCGGCGTGATCGTCGAGCGTCTTTCTGATCGCGTACAGCACTGGATGACGCAGAATGAACCCCAGTGTTTCATCGGATTGGGAATGCAGACCGGATACCATGCGCCGGGAGACCAACTGCCGTTCGCTCAGGTGTTGCGCGCGGCGCATCACGCCTTGCTCGCGCATGGCCGTGCCGTGCAGGTGATCCGCGCGAGAGCCATAGCCGTACCGACGATCGGTTTTGCACCCTGTGGAATTGTCTCCATGCCGGCACGTGAGACGCCTGCCGACATTACCGCAGCGCGCCAGGCCACATTTTCTGTGACGGAGCGGACGTGTTTCACTGCGTCCTGGTGGATGGATCCCGTCTACCTCGGTCAATATCCCGCAGAGGGTCTGGCGCTCTATGCCGATGCATTACCCGATATCCAGGACGGCGACATGACAACCATTGCGCAACCGCTTGATTTCGTGGGGGTGAACATCTATAACGGGTCTGTGGTGTGCGCCGGCCCGGATGGCCGTCCGGTGTCCGTGCCGCTTCCGCCGGGGTATCCAAAAACGATGCAAGACTTCTGGCCCATCACACCGACAGCGCTCTACTGGGGACCACGCTTTCTGTATGAACGGTATGGTTTACCGATTGTGATTACGGAGAATGGACACCAAAACGCCGATATTATTTCGCTGGATGGCCAGGTGCATGATCCGCAACGCATCGACTATTTGCATCGCTACCTGCGCGAACTCCGGCGCGCTGCTGAAGATGGCGTGCCGGTCAGCGGGTATTTCCAGTGGTGTTTCACCGATAATTTTGAGTGGGCCATGGGTGATGCCATCCGTGTCGGGCTTGTCTACACCGATTATCCTACCCAGCAACGTATTCCTAAAGATTCCGCCTATTGGTATCGTGATGTAATTCGCACCCAAGGGGCTGGATTGTAACCCGCCAACAAGACACCATGCCAAATCATGCTGATATTCCCGGATCGCTCTTTGCCAACGCCCCCGGCTCCCCGGGCGGCGAGGCATCGGCATCGGTGGAAGGCAGCCTGGAGAGCGTCACTTTCCATAATGAAGAAAACGGGTTCACCATCGCCCGTTTTCATACCTTCGACGGCGACACGATCACAATCCTCGCTTCGTTCATCAATCCTATCCCCGGGGAAACGATGCGCCTGTTGGGACGCTGGGAAACGCATAAGCAGTTCGGGAAGCAATTTCGCGTGGAGCGCTATCAGTTGGTGAAACCCGCCTCGACCAAGGCTATTGAAGCCTACCTGGGGGGGGGATTGGTGAAAGGCGTGGGGAAAGGCACCGCCAAGTTGCTGGTGGCCTATTTCGGGTTGGAGACCCTGTATATCATCGAAGAACACCCCGAACGGTTGACCGAGGCGCCGGGCATCGGCAAACATAAAGCCGAGTTAGTGTTGCAAGCCTGGTCGGAGCAAAGCGAGGTGCGCCATATCATGCTCTTTCTGCAGGGGCATGGCATCAGTGCGACCTATGCGCGTAAAATTTACAAACAATATGGCGATCAGGCCATCGAGATCGTATCCGCAAACCCCTATCGGTTGGCGCACGACGTCTTTGGCATCGGCTTCAAACTCGCCGACCGCATCGCCCGCCAGTTAGGCCTGGCGCAGGACACCCCGGAACGCATCGAGGCCGGCGTGCTCTTCTCGCTGCAGCAGGCCAGTGAGCAAGGACATTGTTTCTTACCGGAGCAGATACTGGCGCGCACCGCGGCGGAGTTGCTAACACTGACCCCGGAGGAGGGTGCGGGACTCCCCGGCGCCGTGCCTACCGAGGACGCGACGCGTGCGGCAATCGAACGCCTGGTGCATGCGCAATTACTGATCCGTGATTCGGAAGACCGTCAACTATCACCCATCTACCAGCGCACGACCTTTGTGATGGAACAGGCCCTGGCACGCTATCTGCACCGGTTGGTCAGCACACCGCTGAACAACCCGCATCTCCCCGATGATGTGCCGACGTTCGTCTCCGCGTGTTGCGCCGATCTCAGTGTGGTGTTGGCCGAACAGCAGCGTCAGGCGGTATCCAACGCGTTGTCCAGCCGCCTGCTGATATTGACCGGAGGTCCGGGCACTGGAAAAACAACCACTACGCGCGCTATCCTTACCGCGGTGCAGCGCTGCAAGCGCACGGTACTCCTTGCCAGTCCCACCGGACGCGCGGCGAAACGACTCTCCGAGGTGACGGGACAACCGGCGCTGACCATCCACCGCCTGCTGGAAGTCGATCCCCAGTCATTTACATTCAAGCGCAATGCCGACAATCCACTGGAATGCGACACCCTGATCATTGATGAAGTGAGCATGGTGGACCTGCATCTGGCCTTTGCGCTGGCGCGCGCGCTTCCGGCACATGGGCAGTTGATTCTGGTGGGCGACGCCGACCAATTGCCCAGTGTCGGTTCCGGCAATGTACTGCACGACCTGATCGACAGCGGCATGGCGCCGGTGGTGCGCCTGACGGAGATCTTTCGCCAGGCAGCGGAAAGCACGATCATCACCAATGCCCACCGTATCAACCACGGAGAGATGCCCGAACTGCCTCCCACCAGTCAGTGGAAAAACGCGGATTGCCTGTTCATCGCCCAGGACGATCCCCTGGTCGCCGCGCAGAAGATCAGCGACGTGGTCAGCCGCAGCCTGCCCAGCCTGGGGTATGCACGCGAGGAAATACAGGTGCTCACTCCCATGCAACGCGGCACGCTGGGCGCCCAACACCTGAACACCCAGTTACAGGAGGCGTTAAACCCCAAACAGGTTGGCGTGGCGGAAATGATGCGTGGGCAAAAAGTGCTGCGCTGTGGCGATCGGGTCATCCAAACGGTGAACAACTACACCAAAGAAGTCTTCAATGGTGATATTGGCTATATCCGTCATATTGACATGGAAGAAAAGCAACTGGTCGTCGCCTACCCGGAAAAAGCAGTGGATTATGGCTTCGATGAAACGGATGAATTGCAACTGGCCTACGCCCTGACGGTCCATAAATCCCAGGGCAGCGAATATCCGGCGGTGGTGCTCGCGGTGCATACCCAGCACTATCTGCTGCTTCAGCGCAACCTGCTCTATACCGCACTGACCCGCGCAAAAAAACTCGCGGTGCTGCTGGGCAGCAAGCGCGCCATCGCTCTGGCTGTGCGTAACGCGCGCCAGCAGGAGCGGTATACCCGCCTGGCAATTCGCCTCCGTGAAGTGGCGCCCCAGGAGGCGGAATGGGTATAATGCCGACAGCGGCACGCGCAGCTCAGTTTCGCATCAGGGTACCGCATGCCCACGTGACACTGTTCACTCTTTTCTGTCCACGACAGAGATAAGGACTTCCGATGACACCCGACATCCCACGTTATGTGAGCACGCGCAGTCAAGCGTTCACCCAGTCGATCATCCGCGAAATGACCCGCTTGAATAACCAGTATGGCGGGGTGAATCTGGCCCAGGGATTCCCGGATTTCGACCCGCCTGAGGAGATCAAAGAGGCGGCCATCCAGGCCATCCGCGACGGGCACAACCAGTATGCCATCACCTGGGGTACACCATTGTTGCGCCAGGCGATTGCGGAAAAGGTGGGCTGGTATAACGGCATCATTGCCGATCCCGATCGTCACATAACCGTCACCTGCGGAGCGACCGAGGCGATGATGGCGACCATGATGGCGGTGGTGAATCCCGGCGATGAAGTGATTATCTTTGCTCCGTATTATGAGAACTACGGTCCGGACACCATTGTCTCCGGCGCCAAACCGGTCTATGTCACGCTGCATGCACCGGACTTCACCTTCGATCCCACCGAGTTAGCCGCTGCGTTTTCGCCCGCGACCAAAGCAATTGTCGTCAACACTCCGCACAACCCCACCGGGAAAGTCTTCACGCGTGATGAACTCTCGCTTATAGCCGACCTGTGCCAAAAATATGACGTCCTGGCGATCACCGACGAGATTTACGAGCATATTCTGTATGATGGTTTCTCCCACGTGAGCATCGCCACGCTGCCCGGCATGGCAGAGCGTACAGTCACCATCAGCGGGCTATCGAAAACGTACAGCGTGACCGGGTGGCGCATCGGCTACGTCATCGCTCCGGAGGCGATCAGCGAGGCGGTGCGGCGTGTCCATGATTTTCTCACCGTCGGCGCGCCGGCGCCGCTGCAGATGGCGGCGGTGACGGCCCTGCGCATCGATCGCGGTTACTACACGAATCTTGCCGCTCAATACGCACAGAAACGCGACCTGTTGCTGCCCATCCTGCGCGACCTGGGCTTCACCGTGTTCACCCCACAAGGCGCCTATTACCTGTGGACCGATTTCTCCGCGGTTTCCGCGTTGCCGGATATGGCTTTCGCCGAATTCCTGGTGCGCGACGTGGGGGTGGCCACCGTACCGGGGAGCGGCTTCTATCACTCGCGCGAACTGGGAGCGCACAACATCCGCTTTACCTTTTCTAAACGCCCGGAAACATTATGTGCCGCCGCGACGCGGCTGTGGGAGTGGCAACGGAAGTGAATTCAGGTTTACAAAGTATTCACTCAATAGGCTGGTCATAGAGAAGTCACTGCGGGAATCGGCGACTTCGACCAGACATCAGAAACCTACGCGACGAAATTGACGACTGCCTTCACCATCGCCACGACGGGCACGCATACGATCAAATTTGCGAGTAGCGGCAACCTGGGAGGCGATCGCACGTTGCTTATTGATGATGTCAAATTCGTCATCCAGTAAGACGTAACGACCTATGAATACGTATCTGCTCCGCGGGGCAGTTTTTTAATGCGAGTTGCGTGCAAGAGGATGACGACCACGCCTTATTCATGAACGCATGAATAAGGATTCGGTTAACCAAAGCTGTATTCGCGTCGCGAATACAGCGGGCTACGGCACGCCTTGATAGATCACTCGTCGCCCACCGCTAATCTCCAGAATATGTGCCAGGGACATCATTTCGGTGGGGGCGAGGTAAATGAGTTGATCATCGCGTAGTCCGGTATAATAGGCCAGAAACTCGTCCGCGGCCGCGTCGTTCAACTGTACGGCGCGCAACTCGGGCATCGCGCGCCAGGTAGGCAGGTGCTGGGTATGCCGTCCGCAGAGGTGTATGGTACCGCCACCCGGGTATGCGCGCAACACAGCAGCGTCGCCTGGGGCAAAGAATCGTGTATAGGTATCCGCGCCCACCAGTTGCGTGCTGCATCCGCACACGTGTCCTACATCATCCGGCGCATAGCGCGTGGAGGAGCAGTAGAAGCGCACCCGCTCGCGCGGGAATGACGCGCGCATCAACAGGTGCAGGTCGCGGATCACCGCCGTGATGGCGTCTATCCCGCGCAGCGTATTCGGTTCCGGATACGCCACTTCGAGCAACGCACGCTCGCCGAACAGGTTCAGGGCGACGTTCAACGGTGAAGAAAAGATCGGCGTGGTGATCGCTACCGGCGACGGCAATTGCGCCAGCAAACGGCGCATGGCCTCCAACGTCCACTGCACCAGCGGGTGCCGGGCGACATCCACTGCCGACAGCTCAGACAGGCTGCCGGCTAATTCTTCGCTCCACACCGTGTATTCGGTGCTGAAGACACGCGCGCCAAAAAGCGCATCGACAAAATGCACACCCCACGGGATGAATTCCACCACCAGCGGATAGAACGCCGTGGCATTTGCTCCGCGCGCAAGAAGCTGCTCGCTAATGGTCGGTAACTCGTTCTCACACCAGTGCGCCAGGTCAGCAGCATCGGGTGCGCCATAATATCCCAGATGTTCACCACATATCGCCGGTAAGGTGGGGACCGCCTCGCCGGCAAAAAGTCGAGCGAAAGTGGTTTGGTGCCGGCGCTGGATGGCCAGGAGTTCGTGTGTGATCGTCGCCATGCCCATATAATACGCTCCCGACGCAAGAACCCCTTGCAGCCCGCGGATAAAGTCTCGTCGGCGCAGAGGCCGATCTTTTCGTGTGATGCTTCACACTATATCTACCGTCTATGCTGTCATAGAGTAGCTAGATATAGTGTTCGCCTGACACGAAAATCTCGGCATCATCGCCCAACGATACATTATCCGCAGGCTGCTTGCCCGGATTATTCATGGAACGACGGCGCTGTGTGCACAGCGCCGTCGTTCGCCGGGTCTCACTCGACCTTTGCGTTATTTCGCCGCCGCGGCTTTCACCATCTCAGCAAAACTCGGTTTCAACGCGGCGCCGCCGACCAGTGCGCCGTCGATCTCCGGTTGCGCCATGATTTCGATGATATTCTCCGGTGAGGCGCTGCCGCCATACTGAATGCGCACGTTGTCCGCAGCTTCGTCGCCGAGAATTTCACGCACCGTGGCGCGGATGATTGTAATGACGCGATTGCCTTCCGGCGGATCGCAAACCTTGCCGGTGCCGATGGCCCAGACCGGCTCATAAGCGATGACCATACCGGCTACTTGCTCGACGGTCAGACCATCCAGGCCGGCACGAATCTGCCCGGCGACGACCGTGTCCGTAATCCCGCGCTCGCGCTCTGCAAGTGTCTCTCCGCAGCACATAATGGGAACCAGTCCCGCAGCCAGCGCGGTTTTCACCTTACGATTTACCACAATATCATTGTCACCAAACGCTTGCTGCAATTCAGCATTCCAGCTCTCGGGTACCGCGCCGAAGCGACCCCGACGCTCGGAGTGCCCAATAATCACATAAGTGCAGCAGACATCAAGCAACATCCCTGCGGAAATTTGTCCGGTGTAGGCGCCTTTGGCCTCCCAGAAGAGATCCTGCGCGCCCAGTTGCAGGGCGCCGCCGCTCAACGCATCGGCGATCGGTTTGAGCAAGGTGAACGGTGGGCACACCACGGCGTCGACGCCGGTGATCTCGTGCAAGGCCAGATTCAAGCTTTCCACGAGCGTCACGCCGTCGGCGATCGTCATATTCATTTTCCAATTTCCGGCAATGATGGGAGTTCGCATAATTGGTCGTCCTCACTTCGCTAGGGTTGCTTCTCAGGCAGAAAAGTGCCCCGCCGGATCCGGCGGGGCATGGGGGGTCATTTTGCCACAAAGGGCAGCAGGGCCATATGGCGCGCACGCTTGATGGCGGCTGCCACCATGCGCTGATGGAAAGCGCACGTGCCCGTTTGGCCTCGAGACTTGATCTTCCCACGGTCGGTGACCATGGGACGCAGGTGACCGAGATCCTTATAGTCGAGAACATGCAGCTTATCTACACAAAACATACAGGCTTTCGGTCGCTGGCGCCGGAAGTTGCGGGGTCCGCCCCCGCGGCCTTCACCACGCGGACCTCTGGGCTGGCCATCACCAGTTGCCATAATCATTCTCCTTATATGCCGGTATCCGGCACATGCCGGTTACCGACGGTAACGAGACATCTTACTGATCCGCGAACGGATCGTTAATGTCCATATCCGGGACGTCGAAATCCGGCACGTCCGGCTCATTGTATGCTTCCTGACGCGGAGCCGTGGCCCGCGCGCCCGGTGCTTCGCCCTCCCGCGGTTCGCGCGGACGGTCGAGAGCGCGCACCTGTTCAGCCACGACTTCGGTATCCCGACGTCGTTGTCCGTCTTGCGTCTGCCATTGGCGCACCTGCAATCGGCCTTCCACCAACACCAGCCGGCCTTTACCGAGATAGGTGTTGACAAATTCCGCACTCTGGCGCCAGGCTACGATGTTAATAAAGTCCGTCTCTCGTTCACCCTGAGCGCTGCTTCCGAACTGCCGGTCGACCGCGATGCGAAAATTCGCCACCGCAATCCCGCTGGGAGTATATTTCAACTCCGGATCCGTGCACACCCGCCCGACCAACAATACTTTGTTAAACATAGCCGATCCTCCAACGAGTTCCGTGTTGATCCTTATTTCTCATCGCGGCGAATGATCATATGACGCAGGATAGACTCCGTGATTTTCATCTGTCGATCCATCTCCGTTTCCAGAGCGGGATCGCCTTCGAAGAGCATCACCACGTAATAGCCATCACGGAACTTGTTGATTTCGTAGGCAAGCTGCTGGCGTTCCCACCGGTCGACTTTTTCGACCGTGCCGCCCTGAGCGGCAACGAGATCGCTGTAGCGGTCCACGATGGCTGTTTGCTCCTCGGCCGTAAGCGTCGGCTGCAGGATATACATCACCTCGTACTGTCGCATGTGTCACCTCCTTCCTCTGGACTGAATTGGCCCTTCACCGTGTGAAGGACAGGAAGGGCGCGAGGACGGGCGTCCCCACGCTCCCCGCGTTGCCGCGGGAATACACGCCGGCGGAAACCAGCATGCACGTCGCCACACTATACCAGAATGTCTCCCGTGCCGCAAGAGCTTATCCGACCGGCAGACAATTGCGTTTTGTAAACCTTAACTTTCCAGCAGAAAGCGGGGCAGCGAAACTGTCAGATGCTCAACCACGCAGCAGGGAGTTGTTCTCGCGTGCCGAATTTGCCAGATAGCCTGCATTATTCATGAACGCATGAATAATGCTACGGCTAACCGAAGCGGTGTTGGAGAGGGAGTTCGATGCCTGACGTAACGTGCCTGGGCGAATTGTTGATTGATTTTACCTCGGTGACGCCGGGAGCGTCGATCATGGCGACGCCGGCTTTTGAAAAACACGCCGGCGGCGGCCCGGCGAACGTGGCGGTGGGGGTGTGCCGACTCGGTGGTTCCGCGGCATTTTTAGGCATGGTCGGCAACGATGAATTCGGACGGTATCTGGCCGGTGAACTGGCGGACCGCGCGGTGGATATCACCGGGTTGCGCTACAGCGACCAGGCGCACACGACACTGGCTTTCGTCGCCTTGCGCGACGATGGCGAACGAGAATTCATCTTCTACCGCAACCCCGGCGCGGACATGCTCTACGCCCCGGCGGATGTCGATGCCTCATTGCTGGCGGCAGGGCGCGTACTGCACCACGGTTCCATCTCGCTCATTGCCGAACCCAACCGCTCCGCGACCTTGCAGGCCGTGGCGATCGCGAAAAGTCATGGTCGGATAATCTCCTTTGACCCAAATCTGCGTTTGAACCTGTGGCCCAACGCGGAAGCCGCGTTCTCGGGCATCCAACTGGGCATCCCGACCGCAGACCTGCTGAAAGTCTCCGCGGAGGAGTTAACCTTCATCACCGGCGAGCAATCTATTGACGCCGGTATGGCCGCGCTGACGGCTCGTGGGGTTCCGGTAGTCGTCGTCACACTGGGGGAAGAGGGATGTGCTTATGTATGGGGGCCGTATCGTGGTCGAGTGACGACCACGCCGCGACCGGCGGTGGACACCACCGGCGCCGGCGACGCGTTTGTCGCCGGTCTCCTCTACGGTTTGACACGGGTTAGCACCTCCCACCTGGCGCTCTCCCACGACGAGGTAAAAAACATCCTCGGCTTCGCCAACACAGTAGCCGGTCACGTGGTCACGAAACGCGGCGCGATACCGGCGATGCCGACGTTGGCCGAATTGCGCTGACTGCGGCAGGATTGTACAGATTTTTCGGTAGAAATATTGACACCAGTAACAGGTTTCCATAGACTATAGTTATCTTTTTCTTGCCCGGTGGGCATCAATGGAGGTGTTATGAAGCGTGGATTTACCCTGATTGAATTGCTCGTAGTCATTGCCATCATAGCTATTCTCGCAGCAATTCTCTTCCCGGTCTTTGCAAAGGCGCGGGAGAAAGCCCGGCAGACTTCCTGTCTGAATAACCAGCGGCAGATCGCCACCGCAATTATGCTCTATGCCCAGGACCACGATGAGACGCTGCCCACGGCCGATACGGCGTGGGGCGCCCTCGGACTGGATAAAGGTGTGCTTATTTGCCCGAGTAAAGGAAAGAAGACGACGAATGCCTATTTCTACAATGCCGGGTCCCATCTTTCCGGCGCAGCGTTAGGCGAGGTCGCGATCTCTGACCAGACCTTGCTGACCGCGGACGGCCTGGTGAACACCGTCCCGCAGGGATGGATTACCCCGCAGAGCGCGGGCTTCTTGAGTGGGCATAGCATTCGTGAAATTTTCGATATCAGCCGTCACGGCAACAAGGTCATCTGCAGTTACGTCGATGGCCACGTCGAGTTGGTGGATTGCTCAAAATCGACCACCACGTTAGTAAAAGCCTTTTACTCGGGACGCACCGGCAGTGAGACGATCAGCGTGATTAAAGCGCCACCCGCGGATTTCGTCATCTACGAAGACGGCTTTGCCACCTACCCGTATACCGGTATGAGCTACTACGACGGCGGCGGCGGAGACATCGATGTGACAGACGTTCCGGACAACTTGCCGCTGACTGGAACAATGTGCTTGAAACTGAGCGCTACCAATTATTGTCACTGGGATTCCAACGGCGGAGGCGCAGTACGCACCTGGCCGGCCGGCAGCGTCATCCGCGGATGGTACTATGTGCCGTCGGATAGCGGTTGCACCGGATTCGCGTATGCCTGGGAGAACGGTACCTGGCGCGCCGGCTGGATCGGTTCTTCCAGCGGGTCACATATGTTCTATTGCAGTAATAATGCCAGCGCCGGCACACTCGTAAAAGGCGGTTGGACGGAAGTGACGATTCCGGTCAGCGCCTATTCGGGCGTCACGCTGCCCAGCAGTATCGGCCGCAACGGCTTCGATACGGTTGGCGGCCCGGTCTATCTGGATCGCTGGCGGATCGAAAAACAATAGCCCGGATTATTCATGAACGCAGGAAGCGGGCTAACTGTGGCTTTAGTCGACATGTTCTGACTAAAGTAGGATAGCTACACAGACAATCGCACGATGAGCGAGAGCCGCCAGGTGACTGCCGGCTCTCCTTCTACCACCTATTCTTTCCCTATTCAGGCAGGATGAGTACCCTCACGAGCCGAATCTCCTGAGTAATTCGAGATAGCCAGCGCGGTATTCACGTCGCGAATACCGCGGGCTATGTGTTGGAGTCAATCATGCGTTGGATCATCGGGCGATTCTTGCTGTTCGGTCTTTGTCTATATGTTGGTGCGTTAAACGCGCTGGCGGTCTCTTCCTGGCCAGGGTGGCGGGGCGACGGGTCGGGGGTGTTGCCGGCCGGGCCGTTGCCCACGGTGTGGAACACCGCGACCAATATCGCCTGGAAGACGCCGTTGCCTGGTGAAGGCAATTCCTCGCCTGTCGTCTGGGGCGCTTCGGCCTTCGTCACCGCCTCCCTGGACAATGGCGCCCAACGCCTGGTGCTCTGCCTGGACACCCGGGACGGTAAGGTACGCTGGCAGCGCGCCTTTCCGGTGGAACATCCCGCGCCCACTTACCCGAAAACCGGTTACGCCGCGGCAACGCCGGTAACCGACGGCGAGCGTGTGTATGCGTTCTTCGACGACCCTGGCCTGGTAGTGCTGGACATGGACGGCAACGTACTGTGGACACGCGCGCTGGGACCGTTTAAAAACTCCTATAACCTCGCCAGTTCCCCGGTGCTCTGCGGCGATTTGGTGGTGCAATGCTGCGACCACGAAGGCGACGGTTTCATCGTGGCCTTCGACAAACGTAGCGGCGAGGAACGCTGGCGCACCCCGCGCAAGCAAGGCGCGCAATATACTACGCCACTGGTCATGATGGTGGACGGCGCGGCGCAAATCGTGGTGAATGGCCATCCCGTAGTGGCCTATGACGCGCAGAACGGCAACGCCCGTTGGTCATGTCGCGGGATGATGGATACCGTGGCGCCCAGCGCGGTGACCGGCAACGGGCTGGTCTATGTTGCGTCCGGACGCAATGGCCCGGCGCAGGCCATTGACCCGACCGGCAACGGCGATGTCACCGATACGCATGTCGTGTTGCAGGTGGCTACTGGCGGTCCCTATGTCATTTCCCCCCTTGCCGTGCCGCAATTCGCCTTGCCCGCCGACAACGGCATTCTGCGTTACCTCGACGCGAAGGGCAACATCACCCAGGAGATCAACTTGCCCGGTCACTATACCGCCTCGCCGGTAGGCGATGCGCAGCGCCTGTATTGGACAAATGAGGACGGCAAGACCTATGTGGTGCGCTACGAGGCGGGCAAAGCCAAACTCCTGGCTGTCAACACGCTGGGCGAGAAGGTGCTGGCCTCCCCCGCCGTAGCGGACGGCCGCCTGTACCTGCGTGGCGATAAGGCGCTCTACTGCATTGCCGGCGCCGGCGGCGCCCCTACCGTGCCCACCACCACGCCGGAGACGCGCACGTTCCCCGAATTAAAGCAGGATTATGACGACCATCAGGCCGGCGAAGGCGACGACGTCGCACGTCGCCTGCATATTGTAGATGCGGTGGCCGCGCTGCACGACCCGGCCGGCATCTCCTTCCTACAGCAGGTCGCCCTGCGCGACAACCACTGGGACGTCAGCGAGGCCGCCATCAAAGCCCTTGGAACGCAAGGGAAAAACGCCGTACCCGCCTTGTTGCCGATGTTCAATGAATGGCGTCCCTACCTGAAAGTCGCGGCGGCGCAAGCCCTGGCCCGATATCCGGAGACGCCCACCCAACCGTCCCTGGTGAAAGCCGCCGGTGATGAGAATCCACTGGTGCGAATCGCCGTATTGACCACCCTGGCGACGATCGCCAGCAATCCGGTCAATTATGCCAACAGCACCCTGGACACATTGCTGGCTGCCACTCAGGACAAGGAAGGCATCGTCCGTGCTGCCGCATATCGCGGTCTGGCCCGCCTGCAGGGAAAGATCAACTCGTGGCATGATGCAGTCATCCGCCGGTGTATCGCCGGCACCACGGACACCAACAACATTGCTGCCGCCGCCGCGCGGGACGCGGTGACGGCCTTGAAGATTCCGGCGGAGTTGGCCGTGCCGAATCAACGGCTCTATGGAGACAACGCCATGCCGTCATACGCCAGGAGTTACCGGGCCGGCCCACTCAACTTCACCTTTGTGGATGGCGAATTGCGCTATTTGCACATTGGAAACCTGGAAATTATCCGGCGCATCTATTTTGCCGTCCGCGACAGCAATTGGGATACCACGATGCCCGTGTTGTCTCAGGTGCAAACCTCGTGTTCGGGTTCCGGCGACACCGCTGGATTTGCAGCCTCGTTCGCCGCGGTGTGCAAGAATGCACTGACCGACTATGCCTGGACCGGGACGATCACCGGCACATCAGCCGGAAAAATCACCTTCACGGCCAAAGGCAAAGCTGGCTCACCCTTCAAGTCGCCGCGCGTGGGCTTCTGCCTGTTGTTCGGCACAGACGCGCTGGCCGGACAACCCTATACGCTCACCGATAACAAAGGGGTAACGACGAAGGGCGTTTTTCCACGTCTGACACCGCCCGGGTTGCTCGCCACCAGCTTTCACACCATCAGCTATACTACCGCGGAGGGCATAACCGTCACATGCAGCGTGGACAATGGCTTCGGGATGGAGGACCAGCGAAATTTCTGCGATAGTTCGTACAAAGCCTTCCACAATATCGGCTATCCCTGGGATGTCCCGGCTGGTGAGGAACGCAGTGCGACTTTGACGGTCGAAGTCGCCGGGAAGGCTGCGGGGAGGGAAACGTGGGACACCCATCTGGCCATCGGCAAACCGCTGCCCGGTTGCCGATTGCCAAAGATCACCCAGGTCGACCCCAAAGAGAAGGCAGAGAGTTTCTCCGGACTCAACGCCAACCGCGTGACGTTGAAGAAAGCCGCCCGTGTGGCGTGGGCTTTCAACCCCACTGCACACCTCACCGACGACGACACCCTCTTCGAAAATCAAACCGCCATCATTGATCAGGTGCGCACCATACGCACCGTCGCGCCTACCGCCGTGCTCCACATCGGGCCGATCGGTTTCGATTCTCCCTATCCGCGTCCGGGACGCGATCCGCGCAACAATGGCTTCTTCGCTGCCGCCTGGTCCGGCGCCATGGTCACGGCTCTGGCGCGCGCGGGGGTGGACGAGGCGGCCTTCGCCGCCGGCCCATTATATGTCACCCCGGCATTGCAGCTCTTCCTCCCGTATGCGGGGCGGCAAACGCTAGACACCACCCTCGCCGGCCGCGACTCAGGCGCGCTGCGCGCCGTCGCGGTGCAAAGCGGCGCCGAAGAAGTACTCTGGATCGTGAACACCACCGATGAGTTGCAGCAACTCACCCTCGACGGCCTGGACGCCGCCACCCTGATCGTCGACCGCGTGGCTCCCCACCTTGTCGACCAACCCGCCGCCGCCCGCCACGCCGTGCACCTCGCCACCCCACACCCAACGCTGCATCTGGCGCCCTACGAAGTGTGCCGGGTCCGCATCGCGACGGGTGGAATCCGGCGAAAGTAACTACGACGACCGGAGCAACCAGGCATCGGTCCATGATTGAACGGATCGACGGTCTGCTCTCTCGACTTTGAAATAATTCGGACTCCGTACCGACGAATCTTTATTCGCGGTCTGCCAACCCCGCCAGCACATCGTCCGTGGAACGTACGCGGCCCAGGCGGGGAAAAATGGTGGTGATAGCGAAGGCATGGGCTTCTGGGGAAAAAGTAGCCATGGCGTCTTCCACCAGCACCAACGCGTAATTGTGCTCGTGGGCGGCGCGGGCGGTGGATTCGACCCCCATGTTCGTGGCTATGCCGCCGAGAACGATGGTGCGAATGCCGCGACGGCGGAGTTGCAGGTCAAGCTCGGTGCCGTAAAAGGCGCCCCACTGATGTTTTGTCACCACCAGGTCGCCGGCGCGCGGGGTCATCTCCGGCACGAACTCCGCCCAATCCGACGGGGGGGTGCCGCCGGGCATCGGAGCATCGACGGGTGCGGTCAAACGATCGGCGCCATGCGGCGCGAAATCCACATGCACCAGCACCACCAGCGCATCCAGTGCGCGAAAGCGCTCCGCCAGGCGCGCGCTGTTGGCCACCACCTCAGCTCCGGAACGCGGAGCCGCTGGACGTGCAGCGATCCCTCGCTGCAAATCAATGAGCACCAATGCCGTAGTCGTGGGATCCAGGATAAGAGTTTGGTCAGACATACGTGCCTCCAGAAGGATTTCAAACTTCACCCATTCTCAGCCGGAAACCTGACGCCTATCCCCGCACTTCCGTTCCCAGGCGGGCGGCACGTTGGTCGAGTAGTTTCGTCAGTTGCGATTCAAAACGATCGCCGCGAAGGTTCGTGAGCAGAGTGCCGGTCCAGGGGAGGATGACGGCGGAGAAGCCACAGAGCAGGAGCAACGTGGGGGTAACGGCGCTGGACAACCCTTTAGCGGTCGCCAGGAGTTGAATGACCCCACCAGCATTTACAGCGGCGATGATATCCCAGATGATGCCGATAAGGATGGCCAGTAGTCCACTAATGATCAGCAACCACCCGAATCCACTATGGCGAAAGAAATAGAAGGCGACTTGCCAGTGCCAGGGAGCATCTCTTTCCAGTTGCAGGCCAAGGAAGAGGTGGTGTTTGGCCGGCAGATCATCCGGATTCTGCTGGAGGCTTTGCCAGAGCATGGTCACCGCCGGCGCGTAACTGAACGCGTGCAACTGGGCAATGCCGCAATCACGCAAGTAATCCCAACGCGAGGGATAGGCCTGCACGGCATCGACCAGATAGAATGCGGCTTCCTCATAGCGTTTTTTGCGTAACAGGTGCTGTCCGAGCAGGGCCTTGGCGTAGGCATCATGGGGGTTTTTCGACAAGCATTCGGACACCAGGTGCTCGGCCGGCAGAGATTGCCCACGGCGAAAGTAGACGTCAGCGAGCAGCGTATTCAGCGCCAGGTCCTGCGGGAAACGTTCATGCGCGGCGCGCAGTGTTTCTTCCGCCAACTGCAGCATGTGGAACGTCAGGTAGACCTGCGCCAGGGTAGCGTAGGAGGCCGGATTGTTGCTGTCGATCTTCACGGCCTCATAGGCCGCCTGTGCCGCCGGGGGATACTCACCGCGCATCATATGGATATAAGCCACGACGCGGTAGACATCCGGTTCACGCGGATATTCACGCCACGCTTGCTGCGCCGCGGCCAGCGCCTCATTCAAATTGCCCGCCAGAAAATACTGCTCGGTTTCCAGCAGTCGCTCCCGTGCTGGTGAGAGTGGATTGGTATGAAAATATTGCGGGGTCATCTCCGTCGCCATCATGTAGTCCTTTACAATGACACGATCTCAGCCTGCACCATGCCGCGTTCGACGGTCAGGATGCCGACCGTCGCCCCCAATTGCGCCGGGCGCGGGCGAGTTGCACTACCGGGGTTGAACCACAAGATACCGGCAATCTCCAGATTTTTGGGCTGGTGGGTGTGGCCATGCACGATAACACGCGGGGGGGGGGTCAGGTTGACGGCCAAACTCGGATCGTGGCAGAGGAAGATATCGACGCCTTCCAACAACAGGCGCTGCGTCAGCGGTTCCTGAGCTCCGGCGCCGACATCCGTATTGCCGCGTACGGCCACTACGCGAGCCAGCGCACCCAACTCGGTCATTACCGCCGGGCTGCCAATATCTCCGGCATGCAAAATCAGGCTCACACCTGCCAGAGCGTGTCGTGCTCCCGCGGGCAATACCCCATGCGTATCTGCGATTATCCCGATGCGCATCATTACCTCGGTAGTCATTTGTTGATGCGTTGACAGTTCACCGCGCACGCGGCGACATCCTGCTGTTACAGTCACGAAATAATATCTGGTAAATCCGACGGATTTCATCTTTTCTTCAGAATTATCATTTAAGATATAAGAGTGGGGTAACACCTATTCAGGCGAGTATGCGCGGAAGGGGAGGACATCATGAAGGGCTGGCAGGGGGTCAGTCTGGGGTTGTTGGCGCTGGCAGTGGGCGTCGTTGCCACCTATGCATTGGTGAGCATCTTTCTGTTAAGCCCTCCGCCGCGCGAAATTCAAGCATCCCAATTGCCGGCAGAAACCCCCATCGTGGTGCGCACAACGAAAACCGTCACATCCCAACCGTATGCCGTCCCGGCGCCGTCGTCGTTCCCGGTCGCGTTACCGGCTACATCAACCACACATGCCGTGCCCCCCGTCCCCCATTCGTTGCCGGGACGCCTGGCCACGGAGCGCGTGCCGTCTATTTCGGCGCCCGCAGTCCCTGCTCCGGCAACGCAGGAAATCATGAACACGCCTGGCGTCAGTCCGCAACCCACCCGCATCGCGCCTGGTGGCGCGGTGCAGGCGAAATTTGTATTGATGCGCGAGTTCCGCGGCATCGGTGAGATCGTCAAGGGTGACCCAACCTCCTTGACATCAACACAAGCGCAAGCCATACTGGCGATAATGACGCCACTACAGACGCAACCGACGCTGTCTGCCGCGCAGGCCGGCGACGTACTGCACCAGTTGCAGGCGCTGCTCACTCCTGCACAACAGACCGTGATTGCGCAATCGCTGCCCCGCCATGCGACATGGCGTGATGGGCGGCTGTCCGGTCATGAGAGCGAGACCGGCGAACCTGAGACGCGGCATACAGCGGACGGTGCGCGACCGACGTTTGGTGCGCGGGAAACGTTCAACCCGTTTTATACGGCAACAGATCAACAGACCACTACCCGCGCCACTAGGCGCTGGCAGGCCATTTTCTCGGCGCTTGACGCGAAAGCGAAACAATAATGCCGGTTTCCGATCAACGGATCGGTACACTCACTTTGAAAGGGGATTTCCATGCGATTTTTGAGTTTGATGATGCTCGCGCTACTGCTGACCAGCGGCGCACTCTGGGCACAAGGAATGGGCGGACTGCTGGGCGGAACTTCCGCCGCGGTCATGGTGAACACGGACAAAGGATTGTTCGCGTTACGCAACGGCGTGTTGGCCAAATATGATGTGGCCACGCTCAAACAGACAGGGACCTACCCTCTGTTTGGCGCCCTGCCGGATGCGCCGAAAGTGACGACTGATGTCAAGGCGATGCAAGATTATCAGACGGATGTTCAGCGCCGTCAGGCGCCGGCAATTATGCTGGTGAAAGACGACATGCTGCTCATCGTCATCGGCGATGCTTTTGCTCGAGTGAATCAGGAAACAATGAAGATGGAAGCGTCCGCGGATCTGAAAGCGCCGGTGAAGCCGGCAGACACCACGACCGCGCAGCCCACCCAACCGGTCATGCGCCGGGTCTATGAACCGGCCCCAACCGCGTTAGTCGCCGGCACGACGCTCTTTCTGATGAAGAATACCGAGTTGCTCGCTATCGCCATCGCGGATGGCAAAGTCACGCGCACCGACCTGCCGAAGGAAATGCAGCCCATTCAAATGCCCAACGGCTGGAATGGCTTCCGCAATAATGGCGGGCGGCCAGGTGGTGGTATGGGCGGACCGGGTGGCGCCACCGGAGGCACGACGGGTGGCGCCGCGGGTGCTGCAGGCGCCGGCGGTGTTGGTGCAGGCGCAGCGGGCGCCGACACAACCGCGCAACCTCGCCAATGGGGTGGACGCCATCGCCAGCCCGCAACGGATACCGCAACGGAGAATGTTCCGGCCCAATAGTACGCTACACCGATGACACCCGATTGAGCTCGGGGGACCAGGGTACTGGTCCCCCGGGCTCAAGTTGTGTATGATGCAACGGCAGTGAAGGATCCGCGGGCTGCTTGCTGAGGCATTATTTGAAATGGTATGAATAATGTGGGTAGGTGAGAACGGAACACTGAAAGGTGAATGTCATGACGCAACAATTAGCGGGGAAACGAGTATTGGTCACCGGCGCGGGCACCGGCATCGGTCGGGAAATCGCCCTGGAAATGGCCCGGCAAGGGGCTGACGTGGCGTTGCATTACGCGCACAGCGATACCGGGGCACGGTCGGCGGTGACGGAAATCCTTTCCCTGGGGCAACGCGCAGAGGCATTTCAGGCTAATTTTGCCGACGTTGCCGCGGTACAAGGGTTGGCTGAGGAGGCGATCAGCTTTCTCGGTGGAGTGGATTGTCTCATCAACAACGCGGGCATCACCTTCAATCGACCATTTGGCAAGGTGACTCCGGAACAATTCGACTGTTTGTACCAGGTGAATGTCCGTGCACAATTTTTTCTCACTCAACGCATCGTCGAGGATATGTTGCCGCGGCAGGCGGGGGTCATCTGCAATATCACCTCAATTCACGCGCTAGCTGGAGTTCCTGAGCATGCCCTGTACGCGGGGACGAAAGGCGCCATTGTTGCCTATACACGGGCGCTGGCTGTTGAACTCGCTCATCGTGGCATCCGCGTCAACGCCCTCGCCCCGGGATGGGTCACCGTCGAGAACTATGCGAAAGCGCTTCCCGTCTATGATGAAGCCACATTGCAACAGACAGCCTACGAACGTGTTCCCGTCGCGCGCTACGGATTACCGCGGGATATCGCGAAAGTAACGGCATTTCTCTGCTCCGATGATGCCGGTTATATTGTAGGACAGACCATCACCGTCGACGGCGGTACCACCGCCATGATGTCGCTGGTTACCGATTTTCGCCAGGAATCCGGTGAGACTTTTGGCGCCGGTTATATGCCGGGGATGTAGCGAAACCGGGTGTATCCTGTACGCTAGTGATGAAGATCTGTCGAAAACACTCGCCAGGCCGTCGCATGGAGGAGCAACAATGAAGATCACACATATTGAAACCTATACCGTCAGCGTTGAGTGGAAGAACTGGTTGTTCGTGCGCGTCTGCACCGACAGCGGTCTACACGGTATCGGTGAGGCGACCATGAATGGTTTCATCAAAACCACGGAAGCCGCGATCCACGAACTGACGCCTCTGGTACTCGGATATGACCCATGCGCGGTAAATGCCGTGGCGCGACGCCTGAGCGAGACCGTACAGGACGCCGGGCATATCAATCGTCTGGCGATGGCCGGCATCGAAATTGCCTGCTGGGATATTCTGGGCAAATCGCTGGGGGTGCCGGTCTATCAATTACTGGGCGGCAAACAACGTGAGTCGATATTGGGGTATGCCAACGGCTGGTATCGCACGGAACGCACGCCGGAAGCGTTTGTCGCCAAAGCGGAATATGCGGCATCGCTGGGATTCAAAGCCCTGAAACTTGATCCCTTCGGATTAGCGCAGGGGTTCATCGACGAAGCTGAGTTGCAGACCACCTACGAGATCCTCTCCGCGTTGCGCGCTCGTTTTGGCCGCGAGATGAAGATTCTCATCGATGTCCACTGCCGGTTTACTCCGGCGGAGGCGTTGCGTGTTGCACGACGACTGGCGCCGTTAGAATTATTCTGGTGGGAAGAGCCCACCTCGAATGAGCGGATGGCGCTGACCACTGCCATCGCGGCCCAGTGTCCCATTTCGGTGGCCACCGGTGAACAATACGATAAGATCGGCGACTTCCTTACGCTGGCCATCGGGGGCGGTGTGAGTATTTTCCAACCGGAACCGATGTCGTTGGGTGGCATCACCAATACACTCGCGGTGGCGCATATCGCCCGTGCCAACGGTGCATGGATTGCTCCACATCAGAGCGGCGGACCGGTGGCGACAGCAGTCTGCCTGCAACTGGCGGCGTGCGTGCCTAACTATCTCATTCAGGAGCACTTCGATCCTTTTAACGCCCCGTGGACCCGCGATTTGGTCACCTGGACACCGCATCTCGACCCCGATAATGGCCATCTTTCCCTACCAGACAGACCGGGATTGGGCATTGACTTGCATCTGGACGTCGCGCGTGCACACCCTTACGATCCCCGGGCCTATTTTGATGTACATGAAACAGGCTGGGAACAGCGAATCGGCACCGGACGAGATCGTCCAACAGCCTGATTGGCTCTTGGACGATCCGCTGTCCTTTGATGTGCGGTTGATGGGAAGGGTCTATTTTAAATGTATGTCATGTTCGGCCTGACCACCGGGGAGGGCGGCGCGGGCTGGACCGCGCGCATCAGTAGTGAGATAGAGGGTGCGTACTTCGTCGCTGCTGGTACGGATACGCAACATGACGAATGTTTCCGGCGGTAACGAGAAGGTCGGGGTGATGCGAAAATAGTTGTTCCCCTGATCATCCAGCGTGGTGAGCACAGAAGTTTTCGCTCCGTAATTATCCACCGTGAACATGGCGACGTTGAAATCGCGCGGTGGTCGATACCCGTCCATCCAGTAGAAGTGGAAGGCCGCATACGGGTCAACGGTCAGCGTCTGACCCTCCGGGTCATACGCCAGCCCGGCCAGACTGCCGTAGGAATCGGTGGACACATGATGGTAATCGGTGCCGAAACACCCGGACAGCAACACCACCAGACTGCACAGGGACGCGATCCACAGAGCTTTCATAATAATCCTCCAGAACGTTAATCCGATGCCAGCTTTGACACCGCCACAGCCTGAGCGTTGTCTACCTGCATAATTCATAACAATTCGCTTAGCCCGGTTTATTCATGAAGTCATTTAGAGCGCGTCCCAAAGTCCGGGATATTTCCTCTCGGCATCTTTTTGCGCCAGACTTTGTTGCGATTTTCTCGTGTGTCTCTTCTCAATACAGTCGAAAATCGCTTCGCGCCTGCCCCAAAAATCTACGCGAGATGAAATATCCCGGACGTTGGGACACGCTCTCTTGACTGCCGGGCTAACTGTGTCATTATTCGAAATGTTATGAACAATGCAGGTTAGCGGGCTACTGTGTAATTATACGCGGGAATCGTCATGTCAGTTGCATGTCTCCTATCTTGCCAAAGTCACGCGATCCCGTCACAATACAGGCCACATGAAGACATTGTTGATCGCAACGCAAAATCGCCATAAGACGGTGGAAATCGCGCAGTTGCTCGCCACGATGGCGGTGCGCGTAGTGACGCTGGCGGATGTCGCCCCAGACTTGGATATTCCCGAAACCGGCGAAACCTTTGCTGCTAATGCGCGGGAGAAAGCGCTGGCCGCGGCCTGTGCCACGGGATTGACGGCGCTGGCCGATGACTCCGGTCTGGCGGTAGACACACTGCAGGGACAACCCGGTGTCTACTCACGCCGTTTCGCCCCCACGGACCAGGAACGCATATTGAAACTCCTGAATCTGCTGGCGGGTGTTCCCTGGCCGCGCCGTACCGCGCGCTTCCATTGTGCCGTGGCCATTGCCGATCCTCAGGGGATACTGACGGAGTTCGAAGAGACTGTACTCGGGCACCTCACTGAAACCGCGCGCGGAGACCAGGGGTTCGGGTATGACCCCATCTTTCAAGCCGACGGCGAGACGCGCACCATGGCTGAAATGACCCTGACAGAGAAGAATGCCATCAGCCACCGCGGCAAAGCCTTTCGCCGCGCCGCGGCATGGGTGCGCGAACATGAAGCACAATTGACGGCATAAAGCAGTATCGTCGACCACGGCCATCACATCCGGCCCCTTGTTCCACTGTCTGCCGGAATGGTATAATGCTCGCGGTGAAAGGAACCTTGTATGTCACTCAGTCGTGATGATGTCGAACATGTCGCACTACTCTCCCGGTTACATTTTTCCGAGGAGGAGTTGACGCAGTTCACCGCGCAGCTAAATGACATCCTCGGCCATTTCGCGGCGTTGCAGGAGGCTGACACCAGTCATATTTCCGCCACGACCCATGTGGTGCCCATGGTAAATGTGCTGCGCGATGATAACCGGCGCCCCAGTCTGGACCCCGATGCCGCCCTTGCCAATGCTCCCGAGCGTGTGGACGACCTTTATAAAGTGCCTCGTGTGGTAGAGTAATGACCGAACGCGCCGGGGGGTTGTCCCTTAGCGAGTTACTGGAGTCCATCCACCCGGATCCGCAGACCCTTGCCGATGGTCGGCGTCGCATGGTGGATATCTGGAACGGCCGACCTACTGACAGCCTGCCGATCCTGTTCAACGCGCCACCTCCGCACAATGCAGTTCTCACTAGCGACCTTCATCACCATGTTGAAGACAACGGGCAAATGCTCTACGATACTGCCGTGGGTCTGGTTGCCGCGTCGCGCGCAATGTCCGATGCGCAGTTAGGGGTGCGCGCCGATACCGGCACCGGCACCCTGGCGACGATCGCTGGTTGCCAACTTATTCCGTCTGAATTCGCGTTACCCTGGACCATGCACCTGACGCGTGACGCGCTGGAAGCCTTCGACCCGCGCGGTGATCTGGCGGAACGCGGGATAATGCCGCGAGTGCAGGCATTGTATGCGTTTTTCCGCGCACACCTGCCCGGTGGCATCGACTATTTCTGCGCCGATACCCAGGGGCCGTTTGCCCTGGCCCATTTGCTCTACGGCGATGCCCTCCTTTATGATGTCTACGATGACCCGTCCTTTGTGCATGCACTGCTGGAGAAGACGACGGCACTGTATATCGCCGGAACGCAACTCATGAAATGCTGGATCGGCGAACAACCGGAAAGCGGAACCCATGGCGCCATGGCGCTGGCCAACGGCGGCGTGCGCCTCTGTGAAGATACCTCCACACTGCTGGCGCCGGAGATGATCGAGACATTCGTCTTGCCTTATCAACAGCGTGCACTGGCGCCCTTCGGTGGTGGATTCATCCATTATTGCGGCAACAACGAGGCCCTGTATCACGGCTGTCTGCGCAACCCACTGGTGCGCGGGTTGAACCTGGGCAATCCGGAACGACACGATTTCTCCCGCATCATTCCGGAGTTGCTTACCGCGGGAAAATGTTATGCCGGCACGATTAACCGCCGATCTGAAGAAGCGATGTCAGACTATTTTCGCCGGGTTATCGGCTACACGGCCGGTGCGCGCACCGGTCTCATTTTTATGGCAGAGTTGCATCCGGAGGAAACAGTGGACCCCGCAAGGGTACTTGATTGCTGGCGGAACCTCCAATAACCATTACGAAGGAGCACATATGGCTACCCTCCCCCTTGGCGTAATGACTTCCTTGGGCCCGACACCTGCGGACACGTTTACCGCGGTACGCGAGATGGGGCTGTCGACGTGTCAATTGGCGCATTGGGCGCCACTAGAAGTGACACGCGAACTGGCGGAACGCACACGAGATGCCGCGGCCGCCGCCGGCGTGACGATTACACTTTTCTGGTGTGGCTATTCCGGTCCTGTGGTGTGGGATTATATCGACGGTCCGGCCACTATCGGCCTGGTGCCACCGGCGACACGGGCGCTGCGGGTGCATGAATTGCAACGCGGCGCGGAAATTGCACATTGGCTTGGTGTGCCGGATATGGCGACCCACGCCGGATTTATGCCGCTGAACCCGAAAGACCCGGATTATCTGGGCATGGTCGACGCGGTGCGACAAATTGCCGGCGCTTGTGCGGAATATGGCGTCACCTTCTGCTTCGAAACCGGTCAGGAAACCCCCATGGTGCTGCTGCGCTGCATCCAGGATGTCGCTTTACCGAACCTGGGCATTAACCTGGACCCGGCTAACCTCTTGATGTATGGCAATGGCAACCCGGTAGATGCGCTGGACCTGTTCGGCAGCTATGTGCGCGGAGTGCATGCCAAGGACGGGGAATATCCTACCGATGGTCACCATCTGGGTGAAGAGAAGGCCCTGGGCGAAGGCCGGGTGAACTTCCCGGTGCTTATTCCCAAGCTCAAAAGCCATGGCTACACCGGCGCATTAACCATCGAACGCGAAATAAGCGGTCCACAACAGGTGGTGGACATCCAGCGCGCGATGGCATTGTTAGCGCCGTTGGCCTGATGAGGTGATGGCTCTTCCCTATATCTGGTCTCGTAACAGACGGTTTCCCCGCGCCATGCACGGGGAAACCGTCTGTTGCGAGTCAGCAGCATCTCCTGCCAACCCGCTTTCTTCACGAACACACGAAGAATGCTCGGGTTAAAAATCCATGATCATCTGATTGGCGCGGACGCGCCAGTTGCCTTCGTCCTTCATGAGCACCAGACCACCATTAATGGTCATGGAATACGAGAAAATCCCCCATTGGTAGCTGGCGCGCACATTGTAGCGGGCCAAGGTATCACCCCAGTTGGTCGGGATCAGTGTCATTGTCGATTTAAACACCTTGATATTGATCGGGTCATCATCGCGATTAGTCCAATCATAGGAGTAGCGTTCCATCTCCTTTTTGTCGCCCTCGCGCCAGGCCTTCAAAAAATCATTGGCGACGATGCGCACCTTGTATTCTTCCGCGCGGTCCGAGTCGGTAACGCTGTGATCCGGCAGACGAAAAATGCGCGGCACCCGCTGATAATAGAGGACCTGTCGCATCAGCCAGACCCCTGTTTTGCGATAAAAGAGAAATCCACCTTTGGCGGGCATATGGCCGTCAACGGGGGTTGCGGTGAATTCCATCACTGCTTGATTGGTATGGACCTTCGGCGGTTCGACGAGATGCAACTCTTTAAACGGATAGGGCCCGAACATCTCCAGGTAATCGTTCGGCAGGTATCCTTTCAACTCATCGTTATGTTTACAGAAATAGGCCACTAAAAATTTTTGTACCAATGCACGCTGCTCATCCGCTTCCGCGGCCCGTGCCGTGGTCGCTAATGAGCCGCTCAGTAACATTATCACCGTTATCCATAGAAAGAACCGATACATCAACAACCTCCTGACTGTATGGTACAATAGCACCATGGACAGTAAACCGGTTTCCGCGTCGCGTTCGGTCATTTCCGTGGTGGCCCTTCCGCGCGACAGCAATCATTATGGTTTTGTATATGGCGGTACCGTGATGGGCCTGGTCGATCAGGCGGCATATGCGGCAGCCATCCGCCATGCGCGTATGCCGGTCGTCACCGTCTGCGTGGACCACCTGACTCTGCTGCGCTCAATCCATATCGGCGACGTCATCACCGTGCAGGCGTCGGTCAATTATGTCGGGCGCACTTCCATGGAAGTGGGGGTCTGCGTTACTACCGAACGCCTGGCCACCGGCGAAGTGGAACATGTCGGTTCCGCCTATCTCACCATGGTGGCATTAGATGCCAATAGTCGTCCAACCCCGGTGCCCCCCCTGCAACTGGAAACGGCTGAAGACCATCGCCGTTTTCAGGAAGCCCAGATGCGCCGTCAACAACAACTCGCCAGAGTCGGGCGTACCGGTCAATGCCGGGAATAACCACACTCACTGACCGCGCATTATTCACGTAGGAATAATGCGGACTACACTCGTTATTCCCGATTCGTGGTGCAGGAACTCCTTTATCTCGGGATGTACCGACTTACACTACTGAATCCCGTATTGAGCCTCACATAAAAAAAGACGAGAGTTCCCCAATACTCTCCGCAAGGCAAGTACTGGCCAAACACTCGTCGTTATACCCTCGCGCCGCGTCCTCATGACCCGATCCTGTATCCTCGAACTCTTTCCGATATCGTTCTTCGACACACTCGACAATTCCTGCCCTTGCACATCCAAACAGTGAACCCACTCCGGCAATTTCCATCACTTTGCCTGGTCCATTGGGTATACGCGCAACTCCGCTGAAAAGTTGCTGCTGCACTCGAGTGCGTCACAATCCGCACCCAAAGCGTTGCGCGTCATGTCGTCGTCCTTTTATGATAACGTCCAGAAGGAGACGACCTATGAATCTAATAGCTATGATTGATGGGTTATTGCGGGATCGCAGTGCCCTCTACCGGCAGGCGCGAGAGGGGACGCATCTCAGGGCATTGAATGTGCGCCTGTTACTCTTATTCCTGCTGGCGACCGCGATTTACGGCGGGGTGATGGGGGCATTTCGTCTTTTCCATCCGGAGTTCAGCTTCAGTGACTTCGAACTTACGACGGCGCCAGGGGTCAGCATCCAGGGAACGGTCGCCGGTATGTCGGCAGAGTCCCACACGTTTTTCACAAAAACTCAGTGCCCGGCTGTCACCCATATGGCAACGGTACGCTTCAACTTATCCGACCCCACCGATGCATATCGGGTCGTTGCGGTAAGCGAGGAGAAAGGGTTCAACAAAATCGAACTGGCGCCGGAGGTCGCTTTTACCGAGAGTGGACGCTGGGTCTTCCCTCTGTTGGTTGCGGTAAAAACCCCTGTGCTCTTCCTGTTGACCTTACTCATCTGTGCCCTGGCCCTGTATTTCCTCAATTTGGCCTTCGGCTTACGCCTGACCTTCATGCCATCTATGACGCTGATGCTGTTTACCCTGGCGGGCACCGGGGTCATGCTGGTGGTCTTCGCACCTATCGCCCTCCTCTTCACTGCGGTCACCACCAGCTATCACTTCATGAAGGTCCTGCATGTCGTCATCTTCATCATTGCCGGGCTCTTCGGGGTAAAGATTCTGGGAGAAGGATTAGTGAGTGTACAGGCTGACCCGGGGGAAGAGGTGGCCTTCGCCTCGTCCAGCAAGAAAATGCGTCCGGTGTTGTTCTCCTGGTTGCTGCTTTATTGCCTGGTCGGCGCGCAACTCGCCTGGACGCTTAAACCATTCCTCGGTACCCCATATCTCCCCGCCACCCCGCCATTTCGCGTGGAAAAGGGCAACATTTTCATGAGCACCCTGGAATCAATGCATGGGATGCAGGCAACACATGAACCGTAGCCCGTTCATACCCGATCCCTAGTGACGGTTGTGTCGACGTTGACACAACCGTCTCCCCGTCATCATGGAATCATACGCCGGCAACAGTCAGTTTCCAAGCAAGCAGGAGCGGCATCACAACGCGTCGTACTGAGAACACAATCCAGTGGGCGAAATGAGTTTCATGATGCACAATGTGACTATCGACGCGATTACTATTGGCCAGGGACATCCCCTGGCGCTCATTGCCGGTCCTTGCGTGTTGGAGAGTCGCGATCTGGCATTTCAGATCGCGGAAGCCGTGCAGCGCATCACTGACGAGTTGCGCATGCCATTCATCTTCAAAGGGTCCTTCGATAAAGCGAACCGCACATCGCTGCACGCGGTGCGCGGACCCGGGTTATACGAAGGATTGGAAATTCTCGCCGCGGTGCGTCACGAATTTCATGTGCCGGTCTGCACCGACTTCCATGAACCGGATCAGGCGGCGATCATCGCCGGCGTGGTTGATCTGTTGCAGGTGCCGGCCTTCCTGTGCCGGCAAACGGATATTCTGCTGGCCGCAGCGGAGACGGGCAAGGCCACCTCGGTGAAAAAAGGACAATTCCTGGCCCCATGGGATATGCGTAACGTGGTAGATAAATTTACCGCGGGCGGCAATCATGCGCTACTGTTAACCGAGCGCGGTGCAAGCTTTGGGTATAACAATCTGATCGTCGACCCGCGCAGCTTCCCGGTGATGCGCGAATTCGGCTACCCGGTGATTTTCGATGCTACCCATAGCGCGCAACTGCCCGGCGGCACCGGCACGGCCACTGGCGGACAGCGCGAATTTATCCCCGCGTTGGTGCGCGCCGCGGTGGCAGTGGGCGTGGATGCCCTGTTCATGGAGGTTCATCCCGAGCCGGAAAAAGGACTGTCCGATGCCACCACTATGTGGCCTCTCGCGCGGCTTCGCGCCGTCCTGGAAAGCGCGCAACGCCTGGACGCCGCGGGTGGACGATCGTGGTGAGGCGCACTCTCCCGCATGGAGAACAAATTTTAGTTAAGATACCTATAGAAGACAGGGCTTCGCAGCTTTCCGTGTAAAGTATAAATAGCGCCTGTCCCAAAGTCCGGCATTTTTCATCGCGAGCCGATTTGGGGGTTAGGTGCGAAGCGATTTTCGACTGTATCGAGAAGAGACACACGAGAAAATCGCGACAAAGCCTGGCCCCAAAAGATGCCGCGAGGAAATTTACCGGACTTTGGGACAGGCGCTAAATAGGCGCAAGCAACAATGTGAACCCTTGCGCACGATGGATCGATCATATGTCGTTGTCTTACCCACAACCAGTTGAGCACCTTCTCAAACAATTGCCGGGCCTGGAGCATCCCGGCTTGTATCTCAATCGAGAATTGAGTTGGGTGCTATTCAATTGGCGTGTACTGGAAGAGGCGATGAATCCGCAACATCCGCTACTGGAGCGGGTTAAATTTCTGGCTATTTTCGCGAATAATCTCGATGAATTCTTCATGATTCGCGTCTCAGGCCTGGGACGACAGTTAGCCGCCGGCACCAGTGAGGGACCACCCGACGGGATGACGCCGGCGCAACAGGTGGCCGCCATTCGTCAGGCGCTGTTGACACATATCCGCAAACAAGCTGACTGCTGGCAGAAGGATCTGTTGCCGAAACTGCGTGATGCGGGTATCCACGTGTTGCGCTATACCGAGTTGACCGCGAAGCAGCACGACGCGGTACGGAAATATTTCGAGCAGGAAATCTATCCGGTCCTCACCCCGTTAGCTTTCGATCCTTCGCATCCATTCCCACATATTTCGAATTTGAGCCTGAATCTGGCGGTGGTGGTGAATGACCCGTTGCACGGGGAACGCTTTGCCCGCCTGAAGGTGCCGGACGTGTTTCCGCGCTTGCTGCCGATCCCCAGTCAGGAAACGTCGAAAACGTATAAACGGCTGGGGTTAACTCCCGCGGCGTCGACCTTTGTCTGGTTGGAAGATGTGGTGGCGGCGAATCTCGACATGCTCTTTCCAGGACTCGAAGTAGTGGCCGCTTATCCCTTCCGCGTCACCCGCGATGCCGACTTCGAGATCGAAGAAGATGAGGCTTCCGACTTGCTTTCCACCATTGAGGAAAGCGTGGAAGCCCGTCATTTTGGTTCCGGCGTACGGTTGGAAGTGGATCGCGCGATGCCCGCGCGCATCCGCAGCCTGCTGGAGAAACATATGGGGTTCGTCCCCTACCAGGTGTATGCGGTCCCCGCGCCCATCGGCATGGCAAGCCTGATGGAGTTAACAAAACTGGAACGGCCCGAGTTGAAAGACCCGGCCTTCCAGCCGGCGACTCCGCCGGCGCTGCTGGCGGAGGACGACATTTTCAGTATGATCCGCCAGCGCGACGTGCTACTCTACCATCCCTATGACAGCTTCGCGCCGGTGGTAGATTTCGTGCGCGCCGCGGCGCGTGATCCGCAGGTGCTGGCCATCAAACAGACGCTGTATCGTATCGGGCAAAACTCGCCCATTGTCGACGCGTTGACGGAGGCCCGCGAGCACGGTAAGCAGGTCGCGGTACTGGTGGAATTGAAAGCGCGCTTTGACGAGGAAAACAATATCGCCTGGGCGCGCGCGCTGGAACAAGCCGGTGTCCATGTCGTCTACGGTCTGCTCGGGGTGAAAACCCACGCCAAGTTGTGCCTGGTGGTACGGCGTGAGCCGGAAGGGATCGTGCGCTACGTACATATCAGCACCGGCAACTACAATGTGGCGACCAGCCGCGTCTACACCGACCTGGGGCTCTTCACCTGCGATCCGGATATCGGCGCTGACGTCTCTGACTTGTTCAATGCCCTGACCGGCTACTCGCGTAAAGAACAGTATCGTAAACTGTTGGTGGCGCCGCACTCGATGCGCCCGCTGCTGCTGGCCCGCATTGACCGGGAGATAACCCGGCACCGCGCACATGGCGACGGCTACCTGGCTTTCAAAATGAATGCACTGGTGGACAAAGCGTGCATCCAGGCCCTGTATCGCGCCTCGCAGGCTGGAGTGAAGGTCGACCTGCAGATTCGCAGTATTTGCTGCCTGCGTCCCGGGGTGCCCGGCATCAGTGACAATATTACGGTCACTTCTGTCGTCGGGCGCTTCCTGGAACACACCCGCATCTACTACTTCCACAACGGCGGTGAAGATGAAGTGCTGCTGGGCAGCGCCGACCTGATGCCGCGCAACCTTGATCGGCGCATCGAAACGCTCTTTCCGGTGGAAAACGCGCATTTGCGCCATCTGGTCGTACAAGATATCCTACAAATTCACCTGCGGGATACCACGCATGCGCGCCAGCTCCACGCTGATGGCGTCTACAAACACCGTCGTCCCGAGCGCGGAGAAGCGGAAGTCGATTCCCAACTCCAGATGCTCAATCGCCGAGGGTTTGGAGAATAACTTCAGGTATCTACAGCCTTCAGTGTTCATCGCAGAATTTCAGGATTTACCACACGTCATCCTTCCTTGACGCCCTAGTGAGCGAATGATAGGATAGCTTTGTTATTCACTATGCGAATACCGCTCTGACTTCCATTCTGCTCTGGAGAAAGGAAACCGATCATGCGCATGAGTAAACTGCTGCTGGCCGCCGGGATCCTCCTGGCGAGCACCCTGGCCGGACTGGCCTACGAATTTCAACCGATTGGGTATGAAAGCATCAGCATGGGCGGCGCGGGGGTCGCCTGCGCCAATGGCTCGATGGCGGGCTACTACAATCCAGCGTTGCTGGCGCGCCCCCGGTACGGCGCCGAATTCAGCATCTCAGGCGGAGTGGGCTTACGGGAATACAAACTCGCTCAGAAAGCTCGCGACCTGAAAGACATGAATTTGCAGGATACCATCACGCGGATGAGCGATGTCATCACGATCTCGGGGAATGCTGCCACCATCGCCGCGAATACCGCGGCGGATCGGCGAAATATTCTCACCATCCAGAAGATCGTAAAAGATCTTGACGGCACGTCGTTGACGCTCAACCCCACCGCGGCTATCGGGACGCAAATGGGGCATTTCTCGATTGGCGTGTATGTGACGTCCGACGCCTTTGCCCGGGCCAACTACAACAGTGCGAACAGCCAATTGCTGTTCAAGGACACAAACCAGTATTACAATGGCCAACCGGCCACGGTCTATTTTATGTATGATCCGGGGAATCCGGACACCAATATACCGGAAACCTACACCTACAATGTGATCGACAACGCCGGGGTGTCACATGCGTTGACCAATGTCACCGCGTCGAGTGGCGTGGTGGTCAACTACAACCCCAATCTGGGCAGCACACAGTATACCGGTACCTCCATCCAATATGCCGTCAAGGAAGACACCCTGCACAATAACATTACCACTAACGGCATTGTGCTCACGGAAATACCGCTCAGCACCGCGTACCGCTTTGAGACGCCGGCAGGCGCGTTCAGTGTCGGAGCTTCGGTCAAAGCGATGATTGGCGCCACGTATAACAACACGATGAACATCGACAGTAATGTCGACGACGCCAATCAACTCCTGAAAGACAACAGCAAAGTGTCGCAAGCCCTGGGTCTGGATATCGGCGGACTCTACGAGCCGGCCATGCTGCACGGCCTGACCGTGGGGTTAGTGCTGAAAGACCTGAATTCCCCGAAATTCGCCACCGCCAACGGCGGGCCGAAAATCACCATCAAACCGATGCTGCGCGCGGGGGCCGACCTGGCGTTAGCCAAATCGTTCGATATCGCTGCCGACCTGGACTTAACAAAGAACACAGCACTGGATGGGCATGGGTCGAAATATTTTGGCGCCGGCGCCAGTTGGCATCCGCTGAGCTGGTTTTCCCTGCGTGCGGGGATGATGAACAACACGGCGGACGACACGCTGGGTAATATCGCCACCGCGGGGTTGGGGTTGGGGTTGAAATGGCTCCAACTGGACATTGCCGCGCAGGCCTCGTCCAAAACCACGACTATTGACGGCAAGAAATACCCCAGCTATGCGAAAGTGAACGTCGCGTTGGTCTCGAAGTGGTAGGTCGCTATCCCGCATAATCGACGTATAAACGGCTACACGCTGACGTGGCGTGTAGCCGTTTATTGCTGGTGCTTACGGTTCAGCGCCCGCGCCACCTCCCGTATCGACATCGCCGGGGCCGAAGCGCATTGCGGCATCCGGCTCCGCGCACAGTAGTTCACCCCATAATGAGGGGAAGAGGCGAGCTTCACCGGCAAGATCACAGACCATGGTCTGCGCTTTTCCCGACCAATACAGACGCTGGCTGGTATGTACGCCGTTGTCATCCGCCAGCAGCACCCCGATATCCCCACGAATGACCGTGCCGATTTTCGGCGCAGCCAAGCCGATGGCTTTCCAGGGGATCGCCGCTTCCGCCATCCAGTGCCATTTCTCCAGCGGGTCTTTCAGACCCACCGCGACATTGGCATCTTCGATAACCGTCACCATATCCATATCCGTCTGGGCCACCGGCGAGACGAAACGCACGTGCTTGTCCGCGGGGACGCCCGGCGCTACGGGATGGTAAATCACCACCACCGGCTTGCCGTGCGCCTCGCTGATCAGCAAGCGCACGTCACCGGTCACCGGTTGCTTGCGTGCGGGGTCGGCGTTAGCAGCTAATCCCAGCGTGACATCGATAGCCGCGCCGAATTTGAAAAGTTTTTGCAGGTCCTGGGCCGTATTCGCCATGGGTGCGGAGTCGATTGTGCGCAACGCCACATAAAGGTTTTGCTCATCGTAGGCCAGCGCCCCCTGGGTATGCAGGATGTACTTCGGCGGACTCATGAACGAGCGCTGCCAGTAGTCATGGATCGTCATAAAGAGTTCGTCCGGCCAATCGCTCAATTCGCCGTCGATAGTCATCGCGCGTGGGATAAAGGGCAGTTTCGCGACCTTCGGCTCCTCCCGCGCATGCTCCAGCGTCTGAGTTTGCAGCGTCCAGGTTTGGGCCGCGGTCAAATCCGTAGGAGAGACCGCCACCGTGGCCACCGGCAAACGTTGCAGACGCTCCAGACCTTCCACCAGCACGATGCTGACATGGTTATGCCCGGCGATGGCATAGACTTTGCCGTCTTCCGCCTTGACCACCTGCCCGCCATAGTGCTCTTGCCCTGGCCGGACGTCGGAAAGATCCGTGACATTGTGCAGCGCCTCAGGCATCGACCAGGCACGCAACCCGTAGCCGGCCGGCCCGCCGAAGATGCACCCCAGCAACATGCCGTCGCCGGTAAAGACCGGCCAGTCGGCTCCGTCGCTGTTCGCCACGATGAACTCTTCTCCGTTCAGGCGAAAATGCCCGATTGTCGAGTGCAATTGCACGAGCACCCCGGGCGGGCGGTTACTCCCGAAGCCCGCGGCATAGAAACCCTCGTGGAAATCATATTTATCGTGATAGGCCCACAACTCGGTCTTGCCGTCGGCGCTATACAGATGGTCGCCTATCGTGAAATAACGTCCGTCATCCAACCCATAGACGCGGTATCCTTCTATGGCAATTGTTTCCGGCTGGCGTAAGTCGTAGAGCGGTCCGCCGGCGGTGGTGAAGCCGGTGGGACGGAAGCGCGCATTGCCGCAGTAAATGGTCAGGTCCTCCCCGACCGTCACCTCGCCCGCCGGTGCAGTGGCACTGAGTTGCACTTCCTCCGGTTGCGGTTGCCCGTCGCCGTTGGTATCCGACCAGAGGAAACGGTATTCTGAGCGTTGCAGTTTCCCGAAGGCCTTTCGCAACGCGGGACGTGCGTCAATATCCCCCCACTCCTTCAAGGCGCCCATGGCGGCCAGTGGTACGGCGAAATCGTCCTTCTCGGTACAGATGGCGACCACCTGTGCCCCACCCATACGACCGGAGTTGACGAGATACCGGCGTCCCTGCACATAAATCGCCCGGTCAGGGGTCGCCGCGGTCAACGATTCCGACGCTCCGGGTTTAAAGAGAATGCCTTCCAGTTTCCAGGAATAGTCTTTCCAATCGATGACAAACTTCATGCCATTATAATTGACAACCGCGTGGTTGCCCGCATCCATGCGCCCACCGCCGCCATATTCGGTGGGCCCCAGGTATTCCTGTTCTACCTGGCCGTCCCGCGTCAGGCGCGCTACGCGCTTGGGCTGGTAGGTGCAATCCGCGACCCACAGCTTGCCGCGGTCATCGAGCGTGATGCCCGTGGGCAAGTCGAAGCGCAACGGGTCCCATTTTCCAACCCGCAACCCACCGGCATGCCCAATGGTGCGCACCAGTGTCCCGTCTTTGGAGTCGAAGACTTTGATGATCTTTGGCCCGCAGTCGGTGACATAAAGCAGCCCGTTGCCGTCAACCGCCAGGTCGCCGGGTTGTTCCAGCTTCTCCGCACTCACCACTTCCTTAGGCTGGCCTTCGCCGTCGAGTGGGACGGTGACGATCGTGTTGCCGGAGATCGCATAGAGCGTACCGGCCGCGTCAAAGGTCAGGTTGCCGGGTTGTTTCACCGGGATCTGACGCAACAGGGTGGCTTCCTTCTCGCCGTCCCCGGGCAGCGCGAGTTCAGAGATGCGCTCGTTTTGCGCGACGGGCAGCACCGGGTCATCGCCGAGGTAGGTATAGGCCATGATACTTTTGAACTCCGCGCTCTGCGCACCACTGACAAAGATTTCGTGGAACTCGCCAAAGCCGCCGCTGGGCACGACGGCGCGTACTCGCACCGCGCGTACTGGAATGGTAGCACCGAAATCCACGTTATAGACGGTGGGGAAATTCAATTGACCCATAAAATACGCCGGTTGCGGGCGGAGTTGACTCACCACGCGCCACTGGGCGTCATCGGTGAGCGCGCCTTGCGGATCGCCCGTGTCCGGCCCGATCCACCGATCCACGGCGAATGCGCCCGTGCCGGGAAAACTGATGCTCACCCCGCGCAGGAGTGTCGGCGTTTTCCAGACTAGCGCCATGGCGGGTGGGTCAAAGCCGGTGATGGGACGGTCCGCCGGGCGTCCTACCTGCCACCCGCCGGTCCTGGTAATGACCCCTTCCTGGCAGACTCGCTCCGCTTCTTGCGCACAGGGGGTGAAACGGTGGCCGGAGACCAGGGCATAAATCAAGCGGTCCGTCTGAAAGCGCAAGGCTTTAGTGGTCAAACCGCCTTTCGGCGTCAGCGCGACGCCGGGTTGTCCCGGCGTACCGGCAACCGGCAATGGTACCCACTTCGTGTCGTCGAAGGGGGTGGCGTCACCCCCCGGTCCCCCCCCGGCATTTCCCTCGGGATCCATGGTGTCCGGATCGCCATCAGGCAACTCCAGCCCGGCTTTCAACGCATACACCTTTATCCGCGCATCGGGAACAACCACGGACCCGACCGGCGCCGGCCAGCGCAGCGCCAGCGTGAGGGTGCCGGCCAGCGGGCCTTCTTTGGGAGCATCCCCGAAATACGCCTGCCGGGAGCAGGGAATATTTGCCCCTTTGAGCGTCGCGGTATTGGTGGGAGAACGTTCTGTGAGGAAGGCGGCGCACACCCTCATGATCTCGTCGTATTCACCGTTTCCGTAATGCTTATCATTCGCATTCTCGTGCCGGCCACCGCCTTTTGCCAGAAAGGCGACCGGCATGCATTTACTGGTATCGATGGCGTCGGCCGTGAAGCTGGGCTTGAGCCATGATTCCGGCGGGGCATAGTAGGAGACGTATATTTTACCGGCGTGGACCGCGGCGCCCCCACCACCCACAAAAGGCGAACCGGGCGCGGCATTACCGGGCAACTCCGCGGTATCGTGGAAACGATAGATGAAGGAAGTCGCAAAATTCTGCTGCGAGTCGATCCGCTGGATCACTTCGTTGTTGACAACATAGCCATACCGCTCATCCGCCGCCAGGCGCTGCGCGCCGGTGAAGCCCCCCTGCACCCAGGTTTCTCCCCACAGTTTTTTGCCGTCGGCGTCGGTGGCAATCACCGAATGGCCACTTTCCGCGGTGATGGCGCCGATCCACACCTTACCACCCGCGGATTCAATAAACTCCGGGGGGCAGTGGTCGGCCAACCAGCTCCCCATGCCTTTCACCGGCGCCCACCACGGGGGAGTACCGGCATTATAGACGGTGGTTTGATAGGTGAGTTTGAACGGCGGACGTGCAATGGTCTTCACTTCATAATCACCCGGCGGCACATACTCCCCGGCATCGTCTTTCAAATCCCAGTATTCTTCTACCGGACCTTTCTTCCGTTCTACCTCGGCCAGAAAATGCCGAACCGGTTGTCCCGTCTTCTTATCGTGGATCTGGACCGTCACAAAACCGTCCAGGGGCATAGCATAGGTAATTCGGTAGGGGGGAAAGGGCGATACGCTTCCGGGTGATTCGGGAATTTGTCCCAGGTTCACGAGCGGGACAATATCGCCAAAATCCACCTCGCCGGATTTTCCGGGCGCGGTGAGGCGTAATCCACGCGTCGTGAGCGGCGCTGCCAGACGGTAGCAGGGGGTGCCGCCGGCATAGTCCGGTTGGCGTTTCCAATCCGACGCCGGCGCAATGGCCGGGGGTACGGCGGACTCAGCGCGGATGATCTCGACGCGAGAGATGGTCGCGCGCGTGCCCGCAAAAAGCATGCCAACCAGGGGTCGTGGCTCATTCCAGGTGGCCGACCAGCAGGCTGTTTTCTCAGCGCCGAACTGCTTGATATGGGCGAAAATCGCGGCGTTGTAGTAGCGTTCGACCAGGAGCAGCGTATTCGCTAACGTCGTGGCTTTCGCCGGCGTGCCGGCGCCGTCGACGATTTCGCTGAAGCGCAACGCGCGTACCTGCGCTCCGGGCGGCAATGTCTTCAAGGCCCCTGGAGCGAGCACCTGCCACTGCTCATCCCGGGTAACGTCACCGGGATAGACAGTACCGCCTTTGAGCACACTGACGAAGGCGCCGCTAATTGACAGTCCCGGCCGTAACGCGGGTCCGGTGAAGGAGGTGTAAAGGGTGCCCAGCGACACCGGTTTGAGGAACGCCACGCGAAAATGACGCACTTTGCCGGGCACGACATCGCTGCTCCACCCCGTACCCGCGGTCAACCCCAGCGCGGACTCCACCTGTGTCGCGGTTGGCGCCGCATGGACGGCGCCATCCACCGTAAGGGTACAATGCGCGACATCTAACTCCGCCGCGGTGATCGCCGGTGTCATTTCCGCCCGCAGCCCCAACGTGCCAAGCAGCAGGCACAGCACTACCCATCCCGCACGCCTTGCCGGCGACACCCATACATGCATTCGCGTTCCCTTCATGCTACCCGCTACCTGGTTAGACCGGTGTAAGTACTCTACAAGGCTGCAGGTCGACCGTCAAGTCACAACGAATTAGCCCGGATCATTCATGAAGTTATTGACTGCTTGGTAGCCCGAATTATTCATGAGCGCATGAATAATGCTTCGGTTAGCCCGCTTTATTCGAAATGTTATGAATAATGCAGGTTAGACACGCGATTCCCGGAAAGTGCAATCCTTCCCGGAATAACCATGCCCCAAGCGGAGAAGCGAGTGCACGTGGCAATTCGGCGGGTATTCTCGTCCGAACTGGCTTTCCCCCGTGCTTTTCGGTATACTGAAGGTCAATGACTGAGCAACATCCTGCTATACTCACCGATCCGTCCAGCGTAGGACTCGTGGCGACACAGATGTACCATTACGATGGACAACTCGATCTCGAGTCCGGGCAACAACTCGGGCCGTTGGATCTTGCCTACGAAACCTATGGCGCCCTCAACGCGGCGAAGGACAACGCCATCCTTATCATCCACGCGCTCTCCGGCAATGCCCATGCGGCCGGTTACTACACCCCCGAGGATCGTAAGCCGGGGTGGTGGGATGTGATGATCGGGCCCGGAAAAGCCTTCGACACCAATCGGTTTTTCGTGGTATGCTCGAACACCATCGGTGGCTGCAGCGGGAGCACCGGACCGGGGAGCATCAACCCGGCGACCGGCCAACCCTATGGCATGACCTTCCCCATCATTACGATTCCGGACATGGTCAACGCGCAGCGCTTGCTCATGGATTATCTGGGCATCCCCTGCTGGTATGCGGTGTCCGGAGGCTCTATGGGCGGCATGCAGGTTTTGCAATGGGTGGTGTCTTACCCGGAGCGTGTGGCGCGGTGCATCCCCATCGCCACCACACACCGCCTTTCCGCGCAGAGTATCGCCTTCAACGCGGTCGGCCGTGCGGCCATTATGAGCGACCCCGACTGGTGCGACGGAAATTATTACGATCGGCAACTGCCCACCAATGGCCTGGCGGTGGCCCGCATGGTCGCGCATATCACCTACCTCTCTGAAGAGTCGATGCATGCCAAATTTGGTCGCAATCTGCGCCATGCCGACGCGTATACCTGGAAATTCGATCCGGAATTTTCAGTGGAAACCTATTTGCACTACCAGGGAGATGAGTTCGTCAAACGCTTCGATGCCAACTCCTACCTCTATATCACCAAAGCGATGGATTATTTCGATCTGGGGGTGAGCACCGGGTCGTTGGTGAAAGCGATGGAGGTTGTAAAAGCGCGCTTCCTGGTGATGTCCTACAGTTCGGATTGGCTTTTTCCCACCGCACAATCCCGCGAGATCGTCCGCGCGTTGCGCTTCAACGGGATAGACGTGAGTTTTGTTGAAATTGAATCCCCCTCCGGCCACGATGCCTTCCTGTTGGAATACGATGAGATGACCAAACTGATCAGAGGATTCCTGGAGAAGTAGTGCCCACGTGCAGACTATTGAACTCGGTGTACGCGAATTTCTCGATCTGGCGTTGAAGGCCGGCGGGCTGAGTGCTGAGTTTCAACCACTGGCGCGGGCGGCGGCGGGAATGGCCGCACATGTCGGGGCCACCGCCCGGCGTCCGGAACACTATCAATGCGAAGTCGCGGTGCGCCATGTATTTACCTGGCAGCGATTCTGTTTGATTTTGCGTGGGCGCATTGACGGCGTGCAAATTGACGGCGACACGGTGACGGTCGAGGAGATTAAGTCCACGTACCTGCCGCTGGCTTCCGTTGACCCACTCGGTAACGCCTATCATCTGGCGCAATTGCGCCTGTATCACTATTTCGCCGCATTGCGCTATGCCGGGCGCATTATTCCCGTCCTCACCTACGTGCATCCCACCACTCTGGAGGAACGCGCGTGCCCGATGGCCTGGGAGGTTGACGAATCCCGGCTCTTTTTTGAAGCACTGGCGGTGCGCCTGCTGCGCGGGGAGGCGGCCAAAGCAAGCTGGCGCCTGACCCGCGATGCCAGTTTGCGTATGTTGCCCTTCCCCTTCACCAACCTGCGCCCGGGCCAGGCGGAATTAGTGGGGACCGTCGAACAGGCCATTGACCACCACCGCGACGCACTGCTGGAGGCGGCCACCGGCATCGGCAAGACCATGGCGGTGCTCTACCCGGCGTTGCGCAAGCTAACGAGTGCGGGATATCGCCGGGTCTTTTTCCTGACCGCGAAGACCGCGGGGGTCGAAGCGGCGCGAAACGCGCTGGAGGCGCTGCGCGCGTCAGGATTGCGCCTGCGCGTGCTCTACCTGCAGGCCAAGTCGCGCATGTGTCCCCGCGCCGGCGAGGAACACGCGGAGTGTGGCGAAGGGTATTGCCCGTATGCCGATGATTTTTTCACCAAAGTGGAACGCCTGATCCCCGCACTGCTCGACGAGGAGGAGTTGCCCGCCGAACGCCTCTACGCCATCGGGGAACGCGAGCAGGTGTGTCCCTTCGAATTGGCGCTGGAACTCTCGCTGAGCGTCGATCTCATCGTGTGCGATTACAACTATGCCTTTGACCCCCGTGTCTATCTGCGGCGTTTCTTCAGTCCCGGTCTGGCCATCGACAGCCTGTTCCTGGTCGATGAAGCCCACAACCTGTTGCCCCGCAGCCGGGAGATGAATTCCGCGATATTGCAAGAGGAGACGTTGCGCACGATTGCCGAATTGTGTGGAGACGCGCACGCGGGGGTCTGTGCAGCGCTGGTCGCGGTGCACGCCCACTTCGCGCACTGGGATCGCGCCCTGGAAGATGAAGGCGGCACCCTCCTCCGCCTGGATGTTCTGCCCGCGGAGTTGACCGCCAACCTCGAGGCGTTGCTTGAATGCCTGGCGGACGTGCTGGTACACCTGCCGCGCGGGAAACAGCGCACGCGACTCCTCGACTGCTTCTTCGCGCTGACCCCGGTCGCCCGCATCGCCAGTGACCTGGGACCGGAATATGCCCTGTATGTAGATGCCGCACCGCGCGCGCGCCTGCTGCGCCTGCTCTGCCGCCACCCGGCCCGCGTGCTCCACCGCCGTCTGGAGCGCAGTGTCGCCGCCATCTTCTTCTCCGCCACCCTCACGCCGTTTTCCTATTACCGCGATCTGTTTGGCGCGCGGGAGGGGGCGTCGACCCTGGCGTTACCCAGTCCCTTCCCGCGCGCGCGCCGCCTCTACCTGCATGTGCCCGAGGTGTCGACAAAATTTGCCGCGCGCGCGGCCACCCGCCCCACGGTGGCGCGCGTCATCCACACCGCGGTCCGTGTCCGGCACGGCAACTACCTGGCATTCTTCCCTTCCTATGCGTACCTCAGCACGGTATGGGCGGAACTCATGATGGATCGTCCCACCAATCTGGCCATTCATGTACAAAAACCGGGCATGACCCTGGAGCAGCAGGCGGAATTTTTGCACCAGGTCAGTGCGGTCGGGGGTGAACGCGCCAACCTGGGGTTGGCGGTCATGGGTGGGATCTTCGGCGAAGCGGTGGACTTGCCCGGCGAGCGGCTGGTAGGGGCCATTATCATCGGTCCCGGTCTCCCGGCCGTCGGCATCGAGCAGGAGTTAATCGGCGAGTATTTCGATGAAGAACGCCATGGCGCCGGCTCCTATTATGCATATCAAGTGCCGGGCATCACCCGCGTCATCCAGGCGGCTGGCCGCGTCTTTCGCACCCCGGAAGATAAAGGCGTGGTCCTGCTCATCGACGATCGCTTTCTGGAAGAACCCTACCAGAGCCTGCTGCCCGCCGACTGGTTCAGCAGCGAACAGGAATTTTCCACCCCGCATTACGCGGAAGTGCTGGCACGCTTCTGGGCGGAGATCGATGAACCCTTTCCGGGGTTATCTCCCGGGTGAAGGAATCGACGCTTCCAGCACGAATAAACAACGGAGATGTTTGTGCGTGTTTCAACAACGGTATGACGAAAAACCTGTTTATCAG
>Ga0118677_10001495_pt1 | contig 49305 bp, 56 predicted proteins | sample AliMusrvi5mmetaG_FD_86154 | JGI IMG/M metagenome (GOLD analysis project Ga0118677, IMG submission 86154) | reverse complement strand
GATTCGAAAACTGGATTACTCATATCCTGTCTGGATCTACGACGTAACGCGAGCAGATATCGGAGACAACCACAAAAAGGCAAAGGAACTGATAAAGTCATACGGGTGAGGAAAAGAACACATATATGGCAGAGGTCCATCAAATATCGTGATTAAACTCCCTCAAAAAACGTGTACCTGACTCCCTCATTTATTGAGTTCACTCTCAATAACGGCAAGCGGGTAGCTTCCCATCTGCGTACCCACAAGAAGGGGTTCTATGTCACCGCAGATGAGCATCGCCCCCACAGCCATAAGGAACATCTTGAGTGGACACCGGAGCGGATGAAACACTGGGGTGAAAGCATAGGCCCACAGACCGGCGTTATGATTGAGGCCATCATCAAAACTGTTGTTCATCCTGAGCATGCCTATCGCAGATGCCTGGGGCTGTTACGCCTTGCCAAGAAGTGTGGCAATGAACGACTGGAGCTGGCCTGTAGCAGGGCAATCAAGTTGAAGGCCATCGGCTACCAATGCGTCAAAAACATCCTGGACAAGGGACTTGAACGAGCTGAATTGCAGCTTGAACCTGAAGAACTGCAACTACCGCTTCAGCATGATAACATCAGGGGCAGCAGCTACTATGCAGGGGGTGTCCAATGATGCTCGAACATACCCTTTCCAAGCTGAATATCCTTAAACTGCATGGTATGGCCGAAGGCTTGACGGACCAGAACCAGAGCACCATGTACACGGAGCTTCCCTTTAATGACCGGCTGGGTCTGCTGGTTGACCGTGAGATTACGGCACGAGACAACCGGAGACTGACCAATCTGTTGCGGGGAGCAAAACTTCGCTACAGCAATGCCTGCGGTGAGGAGATTGACTTCAGAACGCCAAGAGGACTCAGTAAAGAGGTCATCCTCTCACTGATGCAGAACAACTGGATCAAGGAAAAACAGAACGTAATCATCACCGGCCCCAGCGGTAGCGGCAAGACCTTTATCTCCTGCGCCCTTGCCAACAGCGCCTGTCGGAGCGGTTACAGTGCCTTCTACATACGGCTGCCGAGACTACTTCAGGAAATGAACATAGCCAGGGGTGATGGCAGTTATGGCAAACAGCTTACCAGACTGGCCAGATATAGTTTGCTGGTGATCGATGACTGGGGGCTGGCAAAGCTTGCAGACAAAGAACGCCGAGACATCCTGGAAGTGCTGGAAGACCGGCACGGCATAAGCTCAACCATTATCTCAAGCCAGATCCCTCTGGACAGGTGGCATGACACCATCGGTGATCCGACTATAGCCGATGCCGTGCTGGATCGGCTGGTACACAATGCCCATATGATCACCATGAATATGAAGGCTGAATCAATGCGGAAATTGATGTCAAAGAGCAGGTGAACTGGACACTTCGCAATCGAACCAACGACAGGAAGAAAAGAGAGAAATCACTGTCCAGTTAAAACCGGATTAGGTGTCCAGTCAGTTCCGGATTTGCTGTCCAGTTAAAACCGGATTCACTGTCCAGATAAAACGGATTGCGCAATTTTGTCAACCAGATGGTCATTGAGGTCATAGTATGTTGTTATTATCTGGTAATTTATTACCAGTGTTGAACTCATCAAGTTCTTTTCTGTATTGCAATAAGTTACGTAATCAAGACATTTTTGAGCAGATAACTCGGAAAAACTTTGCAAGGACGCTTTACTCATCCACTGGATTAAAGTCCGCAACTGTGACCAGTTGTTGAGCAGTGTTCTTGCTGAGATATATTTTCCGCTATGTGGAGCTTTAACCTTCCACCTGACATAGAGAAATCTTTTTATAGATTCAAGCAACCTACTATTCTGACTATCTGTTAACGATGAGCCATCATCGAGTTTAATTTGAAAGATTATCGCATTGCCAGGTGAATTATTTGTTTGTATGTAAGGATTTAAATCCCACCTTGTGTCTTCATATCGTGAAATAATTACAGCCTGTCCATTCTGGTTAATTTGACTGATAACCAGTTGATTGATTTCCTCTGCGGGAACGGTTGATATATCTATGAGATGCCCTGCATGTTTAAGCATAGGCACCGCCAAGAAGGGCACGGTCACGCCACATAGGGTGAGGGTTAGCCTTTGCTGCGTCCCTTGCTTCTTTGACGATTTTGGGGTTAAATTTAGAAGAAATGGCATTATGGACTTCACGGATAACCCAACCGTAGATTTTCTTCCACTTTGTTCTATCCATGAGGTTTCTCTCTTTTATTATGAGCCAATAAAAACTGAATAACCTGTATAAGTCATCTTCCATTACCACCTGATTTGGACATCGAAAACAAAACAGAAAAGTCGTGCAGGCGTTCTTGCCATCTTTGGGAGCAAATTCACCGTAAAAAGGAGAAGTGCAACGACCTACGCCGGTATTGTTTTTTCCGTTAAGTATCCGTTCAACTTCTATTTCTGAAACTTTCATTTCATTAGCAATATTAAGTATCGTTTCAGAATCGTTTTCTTTTCCACGTAATTTTGTCTCAAGACAGTGCCCTACAAATTTGTGTTGACGCTCCATCTGAGGAGTTACTTCAAGATAATGCATATCAGCAACACGAGGCGTATTACCCAATGCTTGAGCAGTTTTAACAAGGTCGCCTCCAGAAAGTTGCCACATTCTTGTAGCAAATGTTTTACGAAGACGCATAGCTGTTAATTGGAATGGTAAACTTTGACCAGTTTTAGGGTCAATGGCATCTAACGATAAATTATGTCTACTTACAAATCGTTTAGCTGCGTGATGCATTAACCCGACATCGAGTGGAACAATATTTCCTCGATACTGATTTGTTGCGGCAATTTTGCATAACCATAAACGGTTCTGTAGTTTAACTGGGACAACATTTACATAGTTTTTTGTTATTTCAATTACTTCGTTGAAAAGAGTAGCAACATCAGTTTGGATGGTTGCCACCCCTTCAATATCAATTGTTTTTCGGAATGATTGTAAGCTAATGTTATTGCCACGTCTTTTATACAAGACCAACAGGGCTTTTGTCTTTGGGTTCAAAGGATGTGGCTGAAGGGCATTCCTTTCAGCTTCAAGTAAGGAAATCGGATTGCGACCTGTTCGAGCTGAAATCAAGAAGAAATATACTGCCAGTCTATCACTTTCCATTCCCTTAAAGTCGCCTCGTCGTATTTCAAGAAGGTCTGTCGATAGGGCTTTTAAGAGACGTATCATTTCACCCTTTGAATATGGTTTGTAGCTTATTCTTGCACGATTGCTATTGGGAAATGGATTTTTTGGGAATACGCTACGTGGTAATGCACCAACATTGGCACATTCAGATAGAACAGATTTGGTCTGAGTATAAACTGATTTAGCACCTGAATATGAAAGGTGAGTCGAGGTAGTATCAGCTGATTTAAACCTCAGCCATTCAATATACTGCTCAATCACATTTGAAGTAATATCTTCCATTGTCAATATGGCACTGTCGTTATCGTATTTCCAATCAAGAAAAGCGAACCAGTTACTTACGCCCGAAGCACATAGTAACGTCACTGTTTTATGAGCAAATACAGGTTGTAGCCTCCAAATTGCATTTCTAATGGCTATAACTATATCATCACGTTCCACCCTGACGAGCGGTTGATTCTGGTCGATTGTCTGTAGCTGTGGTCTGTTTAGATAGAGCCATCTTTTGAAATTGATTGTGTTACCCGGCAATACTATTTCCCAAGGAATACTCGCAGGTATCAGGAGTTCAGAAACATTACTCGCCTGCAATGTGTAATCTTTTCTTTTCGCCACGGGTTATCTATTTCCCATCATATCGTCTAATTCCTTTTGGTAAATGTTAAGTTCAGATTCTTCCATCAAATCGAGGCAATGAACATAAACTGTTGTAGTCGCTATTGACCTATGACCGAGCCGGTCACGCACCCAAGCAAGAGCATTACCGATGTTAGTCCGTTTACTTTCTGAATAAAGTTCGAAAGTCGCAAATGTATGGCGAAGCATATGTGGGGTTACTCTAAATGATAGGATTGGTGGTTTTTCTTCTCGAACCCAAAGCTTGCGGTAGGCATTATTTAATCCTTTTTCACTCCAATATTCGCCATCGACATTCAGAAATGTTCTTGCTGTTTTTTCTTTAAAATTCTTTTGAAATAATTTTGCTCTTTCAACGCCTTCGCCGAAATTCAAATAGTCGAACAACTCTTTCATTAGTTGCCATGTCAAATAGATTCGCCGTGGTTTGCTCCCTTTTAGTGACATATCAGCGGGGTCAAGATTTAAGGGAATCCGATTTCTTTCCAATAATCGTGTGGGGTCGAATATATATTTACGTGGAAACGTCCGGCATTCTTCATTACGTAATCCTGTTTGAAGCATAAGTTTCGTCATTAACAAAAGTGTTTTGGTCTGGCATGTATTTATTAGGTCTTTGCATTGACTGATAGTTAAAAGCGGTATGGCTTTTTTAATGGCTTTTGGTCGAAGGTTGTCCCGTGATACAATTCTACCAGCTCTGGTATGCCGATACATAGAAGGATGTCCCGCTTCTATAATTCTGAAATCAGCATTCCAAGGGAGAAAATATATTCTTCCACGAAGTTGTGCCCAACGATAAAATGACATTAAATGTGTTAATCTTTTACGAACAGTGCTTTTTTGTAGTTTTGACGTTCCAGTATCTGGATTAATAAGACTTAGTGACCAGTTGCGGTATATTGCAACATTGGTAATCTCTTCACCATCAGTTCCTTTTTTTGGTTTTAAGTCCCATTCAAGGTTATTAGCATGAAGCCAAGAGAAATAATCATAAAGGGATTCTGCATGACTTTTCCAAGTCGCCGGACTTGATGTATGCGAGTTTTCCAGCGAAAGCCACATAAGATAATCATTTACATCTACGACAAACTCCATATTATCGTAGCAAAGGAAGGGCACCAACTGGGCTGGGTTCCCTTTGTAAATAAATTCTTCAGTAGTAAAAAACAATCTCATGTAAAATAAACTCCAATATTAATTAATTCTTGAAAACCGTATCATTTTGGTGTATCAATGTCAAGGTTACAGTTCATAACAAGATTATCATCATCGATAAGTCGGTTTTGGTGACCGGTTCATTCAATTTCACGAAGGCAGCTGAGGAAAGTAATGCCGAAAACCTGTTAATCCTCAAGGGGAATAAAGCGTTGGTTGAGCGGTACGTCGAGAACTTTGAAGAGCATAAGGAACATTCGGAAGTGTATAAAGGGAAGCAAAATAATTGATGCATGGTAGAGAAGTGCTATAAACATGACACGCAACGCGCAACCGTGTTATAATGTACATACAAAGTCAGAGAAAAGCGTGGCTTTAATCACCGCCCATTGGAGGTGCCATGAGCCCACTTTTCAGATCCACATTCTTCTTCGCCATATTGATTATGGCGGCCCTGTCCAGTGGCTGCATTAATCGCTACATTGTCTGTGAACTATCTCCTACTCCTATCACTCACGACAATCTCATCAAGGCAGCGGCCGCCGCTTCCAAGATCCTATCCTATAACGTAGCAAGTGACAGTAAATTTGAGCTTGAAGCGAAGGAAGTAGGACACATCGATAGCGCAGCGGCACGGGGCTATGCGGGTTTTTACGACTATTTCGGCAAAGGCGTTTGGGTCCGAAAAGGTTTTGATGCTACCGACCAGACGGCGCTTCACGAGATGGTCCATGCCATACGCTTTGAGTATTTCCGGCACAAAGAGTATGGATCACTTCCGTACGAATTCTACAATCAATCGATCCTGCGGGACGAGGAATGCATAGCAGATATGGGTCTGCGATACTACTGGCGGCCGAGGGCAAGAGCGTTGACGTCCGGTCATTTTACGAGTTCTGCTATGGTGATGATGAAAAAAACATGATAGCTGCCCGCGCGGCCGTCGCAAAAATATTGCCTAATCCGCCTGCATGCGTATGGCACAAGGGAAGAGAAAACACCTGAGAAAGCCCGCTTCTCCGCTTTGCACTGACATAATCAAATGCCATTGTTCTCCATGCGCAACTTACTGATAATACACAGTTCTTAACCAACCATTAAATCGCTAACTCTTCTTTTCCGCTTTTTTTATCTTTTTATCAGCTTTCTTTTCTTTCGGGGTTTTTGCGGGTGCCTTTTTGTCTGTTTTTTTGCTGTCTTCGCCTTTTGCCACGACAACCTCCCGTTGCTGCTGTTATGAGTTAATCTCGCTTGATTATACAATCATTCCCACAAAACGCAAATTGCAGGTGCTGACTATCGGCGTTCTTCTCGCTTTATTTCTCGTCTCTCGGGACGATGAATCTTGCCTTTGTAACGAGCTCCCTGAACTTTGTAGCGATGGAATTCTCTTGTTGAGAAACGGTGAATGTCGTTGATATGGAATTTTAATATCAGGGGCGGCATCATGCGGGGAGCTACCGGAAGCCAGGCGCTGCCGTAATAACCGGTGCGGTACCAATATCCTCCATTATGGTAGTAGTAAGACTGCCCGTCAAAAATCATGTCAAAAGCCACTCCCATTGCGACATAGTATCCCAACTCTGGAACGAAGACAAACTGCGGTGGGGCTGCAGGAAGTACAACTGGAGCTTGGTATACCACAGGGGGTGGAACAGTATATGTTGGCGGTGGCGGAGGAACAGGCGCATAAGCCGGTGGCGGTGATCCATACCCTGGCGGCGGTCCTGCATTTGCCGGGGGTGGGTCATTTGTCGTTGCCGCAATCGGGACGGGTAACTTTCGCCCATACTGGTCATATTCCAGAGGAGGAGTCGGAGTTGGCGCAGACGGGGAATATATTGTCTCCTGAGTAGGGGCCGGTCCTGCAAAAACTGCCGATGACACGGCCGTGATCGATAGCAACAGCGCAGCGACTATGCTTATCTTCCGGGTTAATTCTACCATGCTGTTTCTCCCTTTTGGTCAAGATGATGGCAGTATAGCACTGTAATGTGCAGTAAATATGGATTTGAATAAGCAGGTACAAGGGACGCAATAGCAATTGGGCCACATTAAAATATACAATACTTTTTATGTCAATATTCTTGTAGATATCAAATGAAGAGCCTATTGTGAAAGGAGATGTGTATAAAGAAAGAGCGGGAAAATAATGAGTGAACAAGGTCAACAAGGGACAGATGCATTAGATGTTGTGACGAAGCTGCTACAGCAAGCAAATGTGCCAAAAGACGACCCGAGTGGTGGAGCGCTGTCTGGACTTGACCTTTCATCACTCTTGGGTGGCATGAGCACTACCGTAATTGTAATCAATTTTGTTGCCGGGATTGTCGGGGCCTTTTATTTTATGTACGGCAGGAGAAGGTCAAATATCCCGATGATTACCAGCGGTATTTTGCTTTGTATCGTTCCTCTCTTTATTTCTAACGTTTACAGGCTGTCGCTATTCTGTCTTCTACTGTTGGTATCTCCATATTTGGTAGAACGGTACATGCATTAACAGCATTTTAATGATGTAGCCAATCGGCGCGAACCATAAGTTTTGCAAACCTTGACAGATTATAATACTTGTGAGATACCGGATACACAGTTAAATACTGCAATAACAACGATTAGGAGAGCGGAAAAATGGTAAAGGGAAAAGTTAAATGGTTCAATGACAGCAAAGGTTTTGGTTTCTTGGAGCAGGACGGTGGAGAGGATGTATTTTGCCATTTTTCCGCAATATCTGGTGAAGGTTTCAAAAGTCTGCAAGAGGGCGATTCGGTTGAGTTTCAAGTAACCAAGGGCCCAAAAGGCCTTCAGGCGGCAGACGTTCGCAAGATCTGATTCTTCACCAGGCTTCTCATCAGCTTCTATTCAACTCAGGCCTCTGGTTTTCAGAGGCCTGTTTTTCTCTATTGTCCGGGCTGCAATTCACTCAGGGCGTTTATTTTTTGGCGCCAGACAGCTCTTGTCAAACTTTTTCATCTTCTCGTCGGCGATAAGCCCTATATCGTGCAAACCCTTCATTGACTCGTGGAGCACTGCCAGGGGTTCACTTTTAAACGTTTGTTCCGCTTTGTTTGGCTTCATTTTGCATCATCCTCGATCTTCCAATAACTATCCAACTATATCAAGCATAGTCTTTGCCGCGTCTTCTATTTCTTCAAGGGAATACCCGTATTCACACAGTAGGTCGTAAAACAGGAATCCAATATAGGATGAAGGTTCATGGTTGTTGACAGCGTCGGAAACATCAACCAAGCCTTGTTTTTCGACTATGTCATCACTCACTGACATTATTAAGCCTCCGATCATTTCGCAGAGATAAAAGCGTCAGGCAATCTCCCTGTTCTCAAATGCTGCAAAAACCGAAAAGTTGGCAGACCTCTTGCCTTGTTTACGGCTCTTCCCCTCAGAGCACTAATGTTCAAGAGGAAGCCCAACTTTTTTCCAGCCAATCATTTGCCCTTCAAGGAGGGCGATGTTCGTGTAGCCATACAAGATAAGTAGACTCTTTACCATAATTGCACTTGGGCCATGTTCGCAAGTAACAACCAATTCGGCGGTTTTATCTGAGGGGATCTTAGCAAAACAAAACAGGATCTTCCAGGCAGGCGCGTGGACCGCGCCATGTATGTGTCCATTTCTGAATTCAAAAAAAGTGCGAGCATCGACAATAACGGGTGGATTAGGTTCTTTAATTCGCTTCAGCAACGCAAGTGGGTGCATAGTCTGTCACCTTTAACTGTATTGTCGTTTTTCGCACTTGGAATGTTCACATGGAGGATTTAATCCCAAAAGACCCCCGTAGGGTCTGCATTGACTTCGGCGATCAACTTTTCAAAATCATCCCTGTTTCTGCCTGTGGGATATGGCTGCCGCTTATTTTTTCGGTCATACCAGTGCAAAGTCCAATTATGAAGTTTCGGGCTAAATTCAAATTGAGCAACGTACACGCTGTTCATGATAGCAGGATCGATAAATAGAGGCCGTGTTTCGATAAGTGTTACCCGATTACCTTTAATTGTGAACTCTACCCGGACGGAGCTACCAGACCTCGCTTGGCAGAATCTCCCAAGAAGCTCTTTTACAAGTTCCAACTCTTCTTGGGGTAATGGCATTTTAAATTATCTTCCTATCACTTTATTTGTTTTTATCCCCGCTCATCCAGCATATACCCTTGACCACGCACAGTATGGATTAGTTTTGTCGCAAACTCATTATCAACTTTTTTCCGCAGGTAGTTGATATAGACATCAATAATGTTAGTATAAGCTTCAAACGGCTCCGTCCAGCAGTTGTCTGCAATATTCTGGCGCGTAAGCGCTTTTCCGGGGTTCTTCATTAAATACGACAGAATGCAATATTCTTTCACTGTCAGTAAGATCTCATTTCCATCTCGCCAGGCCCTGTGATTAACCGGGTCAATCCGCAGGCCAGCATAGCGGATCATAGCGCCAGTGTCTTGTGAACGGCGCCGAAGTAGTGATTTTGTCCAGGCCTGCAACTCAGTAAGATTGTCTGGCTTTCCCGTGTAAGCATCCGCACCGGCAGCAAGAGCCGACAAAAGATTTACGGCCTCAGTGGATTTCGCAAACAACAGTGTCAGCACCTGGTTGCCAGCTTGCCGTAGTTCCTTCACTACAGCCAGGCCATCCTTTTTCGGCAGATCTCCATCAAGTACGACCAAATCAAATTCGCCTGATTCGGCTTTTTTCAAGCCATCGGCGCCATCGTAGCTAAGTGTCACCTTGCATTCGTTGCCAGATTCGATTCCTTCCATTATTGATTTTGCAAGCTTCTTATCATTCTCAACTACCAGAACTTTCACCTATTTTCTCCTTGTTTCTGTTATGCCACTTCAACAGCGGCTGGTTTTTGTGAGTTAACGGCCGTGCGGAGTAATACGCTTGGCTTGAAAATCAATATGCGCCTTGCAACAATCGGCATAGCCTCGCCAGTTGCTGGATTTCTGCCTTTTCTTTCCTTTTTCTGTCTCACATCAAATACTCCAAAGCGGGCAAGCTTAACGCTTTCGCCAGAGGCGACAGTTTCTTTGATATGCCACAACACGGTCTCCACGTACGCTGTTGCCTCTTTCGAAGTGCATCGGAGCCTGTCCTTCACTTTTTCTATTATGTCTAATTTTGTCATGGGTATCCTCAGCGAATTAATAATGATGATACATTAATAACCTGAAACAGCCTGTAAATACAAGAAGAACCATTCGTATAAAATAAAAGCGTGTATACTATATTTGTCTGATGAACCAGAACTGAATGAGAGGATGAGGACATGTTTAAGTTTCTTGAATCGATATTTGGAGATGGAGCGCAAGCAGGTGCTTTTCCAGAGTCACTTGTCAAGGCGGCTATTGAGCGTGCGATAGACGGCACGGATCCATGGATCCGTGCCGTATCTGGCTACCAGGGGAAAATGCGCCCCGCAGTTGTGAAAACTATTGAATACGTGGTGGCGCTAATAGATGGCATGGCATCACCTATCAATCTTAGTATTGAGAATTTTGATGATAACCCTCAGCTACGAACACTATTTATCTCCAGAACTGATTTTGTAAACTTCTTGGAGAGCGACAAGAATCTGGTTAAATTTAATAAGCAGAATGAAATGCCCCCTTTGGCTTTTGCACTTCTGCTCATAGAAAAACAGGAGAAGATAATTAGCGGAACAGATATCTCAGGTGACATCATCCTGCGAGACGTTCCCATGACGGCCGTTAGTTTTGATGTTCCTCGATTGATTGAACTGTCATTTCCCGAAGTTGAAACTCGCCGCCAGCTTAAACGAAGATCTTACGATCATTTACTAAGCCTTGCCCTCAGGCGCATTACTATTGTTAAAACTGAGCGGGGGAAGCTTGAACGATACCGCTCGTTGCTTCAGTCGAAACTTAGCCTGTTGCAGCGCGGAGAGTGGGGGTTTCAAGCTTTCGATAAAGAGGAGTCCATCGATGCTGCCGGTATGGAAGAGTCGCTTGCTAAAATAGAGGCAGACCTACAGGAGCTCGGAGGTGATGATGATATGCTTACAACGTATTTGGATGTCTTAACTAATGTGCTGAGTCGGCCTGAGGAACATCTTTGGCTCAGAAAAGAGACGCTAACTTTAGATCGAATGGGTATAAAACGGAACGAAGTTGATGATAGTGCGAAAAAAGTTTCACTTGAAGTGATATGCAATGATGAAGGGCGAAGTTTTGTGGTTACGCTGGTCTCGCTCAAGGCGGGCACATAGTCTGTCTCCCTTAACTGTATAGTCATTTTCCGGACTTGGAACATTTGCGAAGAGGATTTAATTATTTGTGCCAGTCGTCTCCTTTCTGCTTTTTGGTCTCAACCGCTGCTTTTCTCCTCTCTTGTTCAAGGGCCTGCCTTATTTCCAGCTGCCTGCGTTCTTCATCGGCTGCCTTTTCGTCAAGTGACGCGCTGATCGCTGTTACGATCGTGGATATGATGCCAATTAGTACAGCAACTATCGGAAATAAGATAAGCAGTCCAGCATTTGGAACTGTTGCCGAGAATGCTTCTATGAATTCTTGCAATGTGTCCATATATGGTAGATCCCTGTCTTGCTACTGGACATCCATGTGCATATGACCTCCGTCCGTTATATTACCCCTGAAGGCTTTATAGATTGACTATCCATCACGCAGTGCTACTATCAATTATATACTGATTTTCTACAAACCGAGGCGTCCGCCATGAACAATAAACGTATCACCACAATTTTCGCAGTTGTTGTTGGAACTGTGCTTTTAAGCAGTGTTGCCTATGCCGCCAAGAAGAAGATCCAGACAAAATACGTACCAAAACCCAGCGACATATCTGAGGCAGATCTTGCTGCCGGATTGTCTGCGACAAAGGATGCTCCAAAGCAGAAAGCGCCGACCATCCCTGAAATCAAGTCGGAAAACGACGAAAGATTTCGCGAAGTAATGGACAAAATCGCCAGTAAGTAGCCGGTTATAGGGCAAATGCTAAAAGAGGGTATCGATGTTTATGTTCCTCTCGTAGATGATGATGCTATTGATGCCGTTATTCGCCGTGCCGACAATACGTTTATTTCGGTACAAATTAAGGCGCGCTCGGAAGATATTAGACCAGGTGACGCCGCATTGTTTTCGGCCATACCTCACGATTTGCGGGATAACTACTGGTTCATCTTCTACTCTGAGAGAATGGACATGATCTGGATAATGACTTCACAAGAATTTATTGATGGATCCAGCCAGAATAAGAATGGCAAAAATATAGATAAGCGGAGCATTTGGTTTAACGGGTGTAAGAAAAACAAAGATACTGGCGAAATGGTGGAATACTGCTATGAGAGATATGAAAAGTACATTGCAACCGATTTCTCAAGACTGATGAGCGAACCAGTCCAAAACGATCAGACAGAGGCGGGACTATCCAGCGATGGGATACAGCACTGAGCGGGCGAGAGCATAAATTGTTATGGATTAAGCTATTGCAGTATTTTTTCTGATCAAGTATTATCGCCGTATGAGATCAAACCGCTTTGGAATAGCATCAATTGACAAAAAAACTGGCGCTACATTTGTGGTCGGCCGGACTCTGCCAAAAAAACTCCATAAAGCTACACAAGCGTTTTTCGAAACCGGTGTTACCCCCCAACTGGCCTATGATGCTGTCGCAAAGATTAAAGCCATCGAAGAAAAACTTAAAAAAACATCTGAAGTAAAAACAGCGAATGCTTGTTGAGATAACTCCTGTGACAGGTATCGACCTTGTTCCAGGTAGTTTTATGCCTCGGTGGAAATTCGGATCACACCACAAAGAAAAGTTTAATGCCAAGCGCGCGGCACATTGGGCTAATAAGAAACAAGCCAGATTGCATGTTCTTGCTGTTGATGACCGCGATTACGGCTTCTACGTCGTCGATATCCACCAATTCGAAAACGAAAAACAATTCTATATCCAGCTGCTCTATCTGTTTGTTTCTAAACAATACAGGAAAGGCAAGGGTAATATTGAAGGGATTACAGCCTCAGCATACATGTTGAGTAAAGCAATTGAACAGTCCCTGGAAGTGTCAAGGTTTATACCGATCAAGGCACTAATTCTCGAACCCGCATCTCCCAAGCTGATTCCTCTATACAGCTCACTCGGTTTTACTCAAATTCCCCATCTCCCAGAATTCATGACACTCCCGCTCAACAGCGTATAGGGGTGGGGCATTCTAATTGAGGTTCTCTGAAGTTTTCACTGACGGACGCCGCCAAAACAGATAATATCCAGCCGCGAGCGACACTCACCAAGAAGCTCCACCTTTGCCGTCACCCACCACCGCCGTTCTCTTCACTCATTTTCCCCGCCCTTTCTCTCTCAAGCCTATTCCCCTGTATCGGGCTTTACTCTGACTGGCCCAGGACCATAAAAATATCGTAGATCTCGGGTCAGGAGTATTTGGCTCTATTTCGTCTTTTCTTTCCCCGTGTGACTTGAAATTGAGCAGGTAGACGGCAGGTTAATAATCTGGTTAGTCGGGTTAAAAATACTCATCGAGACGTCACCAAAAAATCCCTTTTCTGTAACTTCAATGAGATAGCTCCTTTCCACAAAAACTGTGGATAACTCTGTGGACATTGTGGATATGTCACCAGAACGTCACGTAATGACGGGCGTTTTATCGATTTGCATACTGAATATACAGCCGCCTAAGTAGCTGAAACTACGTGTCAATAGTTATCTTTGGTTGTTAGAAAAAAAGTTTGGTGAGAGCGACCATGCCAAAACCTAAAAAATAGGCAGATTTTTTTGGAGGGGGGAAATAACGGCAAAAAAACAGATTTCAGGCAGGTAGAAAATGGATGATGTTGGATCGATTTCAGTTCGCTTTTATCTAAAATGTTTCCCCATGTCGGCCAGCCTTGCCAGATCAGTTAAACATAGCCCAAAGCGGTCACTTGTATGATGTCTTAATGATTGTCTCTCTACGCATATTATAGTAAAGGTCTATAGCTACAAATTTGGGCTACTAACCAATGATGCTTGACTGGTGATTTTATGATAATTAACGCCGAAACGCTCTATATGCGTATATCTCGCCTTCGTCGCAAAATAAATGAAGGCGGTTCTATTCCGTCAAATGCGACAGATGATATAAAGCACATTTTGAGAACAGCCCCAAAGCTGCTTTATGATTTAGAAGCGTTACGGGAGGATGGTGACTCAGAACTATTTGAAAAACTACATGTCGCGCTTGGACAAGCGGAGCAGATGATTGAATATGCGCTCGGGACTATTTACGCAAAAAAGTTTGGCGAAGAATGTCGGGCCGGAAAGGAAACGGACTCATCTCTACCTGCTGATAAGCGGCTCCTTGAACGCATGACCCGATTTATGCTAACCAAGATTGCCGGGCCTCAATATATTGAATTAGTAAAGGAATTTGCGGGTGAAGACGCAGTCCAAGGCACTACAGTTTACATGGATCCCACTGAGGAGTCCGAAGCTTTTGTACAATGGATGATGCATGACATAAATTTACCAGGTCAATCAAAGCGTTTTATCGACTTGTTTGCAAAATCAGAAATGGCGAAGCTGCCGCAAGACGAACAAGACCTTTTGAAAGCCCGTCAAGCCGATAGGCCATCGATATATAAAGTTATCGAAATCTATAAAGAACCTGAAAAAATCAACACATACCTTGTACAGGACTTGCTGTCACCTGAAGTTCATTTACATATTCACGATAAATCAACTTCGAAAAGCCTGCGTCAGGGGGCAATCTTTATGGGAAGGGCGATCCCATTTGTCGGATCGGCAGGGTTATACCAGGTGATGGGAGCTATTTCTGAGTATCCTCCGAAACTCTGGATACTCCTGTATAATGCACTGTCCGAATGGGATAAAAAGTTTTACAAGAAGCATCCAGGTTCGACTTCTCAAGAGTTTTTTAGGAGTCACCATTCGAAGCTGAGAAAAAAAATGAGGGAGATTGTTGAAGCGCATCGATTGTGAAGGGGAGGGTGGACGGCTTGGCTTTTTTTCACTTTCTTGATGTAGACAATTAACCAGGACCGAAAGGAATATGGACTGATGAGCATAATACACAGCCGCAAGCATGCTGGATTGCTCGTAGCTTTGAGCGCGGTATCTATTCTGTTTCTGATTGTCGTATTGCGGTTCGACGCCAACGGAGGTGACCATAATTCGGCATTTTTTTTGATCACTTGGCCCTTGACAGTTTTATCCGGGATTGCACTTTTCGTGATGACATTTGACCCATGGGATACATTCAATAAGCACCCGTGACCACATGATCGTATGGCTTGAGGCCCAGATAAGATCAAAACATTCGGGGAAATGAAAATCTGGACTCCTGGCACTTCTAAAAATGGGCTTGCAGAGATAAAATGGCTATAGGCAGGGGCGTTCAAAAGGTAAAATTACTCTAATTTATGCAACAGTGCGTTATGTACGAAAATTGATGCTTCACGGTCTTAGTCGAATTACCTATATTCGAAATATATTCTTCAATCATTTTATCTACTCCCCGAGCTGATATCGCAATTTCCTGATAATAACCCCTTCCCCAACAGCCCACCGATGTGCGGTAGTAATGTGAATGCCGTATTTCAGAGCAGCTTCTGAGTAATGCATGCCTGCGGCCATATCTTCTACCGCCCTGGCTCGTGATGGATGCGGAGGGGCCGATCCCCTGTCTCTCTGAAGCAGTTCTATACCCTCTTTCGCAGCGATCTTCCTAAGCGTCGCGTAATTCAGGCCGGTAACATTGGCTATTTCCCTGATACTCAATTTCTTTTCGCGAAGTAGCTGAATTGCTTGCTGAGTAGATTGGTGAACCCGTTTCTTTGCTACCGGAGTAATATTCGCGTCTTTAAGCCATTGCCATACTCTTTGCTTTGACACATTAACAACTGTTCCGGCCTCTTCCAGTGTGGCGCCGTTTACCACCATATCGACCGCAGTTTGCGCTTTACAGGTCAGCGGGCGCGGGCCCTTAATGTCACTTATGGACTTTCCAGTTTCCTTTTCAATAGCACGCTTGATCGAATATTGAGAAAGGCAGAGATCTCTTGCGATTGAAACAAAATATTCACCTGCGGAAAGACGTTTGAGAACATCCATTATTATCTTTGATTCAATCACTATTGTTGATTACCCTTGCATAGCATGGTTTTTAGAATAGTCACTTGCTCTTTCTAAAGATCGACCAGACCGAGAATGATGCATCTACCAACAACCAGATTATCAGCCCCTGCGCGGCAGTCTTCAAGCCAAAGGCGCTAAATATAAGCGCAATCCAAGTGTAAATCCCAACCAACAACGAAATGGTAAACCTGCCAAAATTAAGGGCCTGCGACAGATTCCCGCCGGCGGGCTTCGTGTATCGAGCCACTATCAGAGGTAGGGCTTTGTAATCAATTACCGCGCAGATAAGCACCAAGACAATAGTAAGAAGGAGCATAATATTGTTGGCGGCCCAGAGGATAACTCCGTCATACTGCATTTGTCTTACTCCTATCAGCCTCTGATTTCATGGGGCATTGGCAGCTCAATCATTATCATCAATATCGCTCACTAAGCCCAACTCCTCCATCTTTTCCGGATCTGGAAAGTTGCCAAGGTCCATCCCGAAGCCCAGGCCCAAAGAAACCAGGATCTCCTCCATCTCTTCAATTGTTCTTTTGCCCGTATTTTGCAATCGCTGCACATCGGCCTTTTTCATAGCAGCCAATTCACCAACAAACTTAAGGCCCGATTTTACAATACAATTCGATGCGCGCACCGACAATTCGAATTCGCTTAATCTCCGGTACAGATTTGCGTTCAGGGCTTCTTCATCAATTACTGGCTCATCAACAATCAATTCGCAATTCAAGTCGAATCCAGCGAATATCTCAAGCTGATCCTGCAAAATCCTCGCGCCATATGCCACTGCATCAACAGGTTTAACGCTCCCGTCGGTCCAAATCTCAAGACTAAGCTTGTCATAGCCGGGCGTCGACCCCGTGACAGAACTCGATTCAGATACCGAGAAATTGACCTTTCTGATCGGCGAGAAGTTAGCATCCAACCAAATAGTGTTGACGGGCGCTTTCTCTTCACGGTTGCGATCGGCAAGGACGAACCCTTTGCCTGTTTTCGCTTTCATTTCGACTTCAAAGTCCGCGTCTTCTCCGCAGGTTGCGATGTAGTGGTCCGGGTTCATGACCTCAACACTATGACCGGTGATGATACTGCCGGCAGTGACGATACCAGCCCCACGTTGTTGAAAGTGGATAGTCGCTTGGCTCGAATGCAACTTGAGTCTAACGCCTTTAAGATTAAGGATAATATCGGCAAGATCCTCGGTGACACCAGGGATAGCCGAGAACTCATGAAGAGCGCCTTTCACCCTGATTGAAGTGATTGCCGCGCCTTGAAGAGACGAAAGAAGTGTACGCCTCAGTGCGTTGCCAACAATGGTGCCAAAGCCCAATTCAAGCGGCTCTATGTGGAATTTGCCGTATCTTACACTTTGTTCGTCTTTGCGTTCGTCTTGCCGTTCTTCGCTGCCCGCCAGGCGTTCGTCGCTGTCCACCTGGACAAGCTTTGCTTTAATGAGCTTCTGGTGGTTGCTATGCATTCTCTGGTTCTCCCGATCAACTTTTATTTCGCTTATACCATCTCTGGCAACCATTTTGCTTTTATTTGGCTTGGTTTCGCTTTTACCGGTTAACTATTCTTCGCCTAAAATCTCTCTTGACCTGGCAAGAATAGATTCCCGCATTAGCGGTCCGGAATTGCTTCTCTTGCCGGTAGGGATGCCATAGAATTTCTCTGACGTAACGCCGATGACCGCCCACTCAGATTCCGTGAGTCGCAACTGGTACTGTTTATCGCGAACTGAGCCGGAATGAGTTGTAGGGACGGTGAAGACAGCATCCCCAGTACAAACAGAGAGGATCGCGGCGCGGCAGAATTCCGACAACTCTTCTCCGGCTTGAACAGCTGCCCGATGCACCATATCCAGCTCTGCGGCCGACACGGTCAGGGGCTGTCTTATGGTGCGAGGATCAGATATCTTAGACCGTGGTTGTCGTGCATTTGCCCTCAATGCCAGTGTTTTTGCTTCACTTTTAAACGATCCCCTATATGACGCGGCAAGGAATTTCTCCAGTCGACGGATAGCAGTGGTGATCGGCAGGCGCTCGGCTGCAGCTTCAACACCTTTGACAATCGCTTTGGGATTCTCCCCCGGCGCCGGTTTGCATTCTTTCCCTTCCATTGAGGCCGCGTAGGCGCGTAAGAATTCCGTCTCTGGCTTCACGGATAGTGGCATCAATACCCTTGCGGCTTCCGCATGCTTTGGCGCCTCTTCCGTGGTGACGTGTGTAAATGCCTCTTTAACCGGCTCGATATAGTTTGGATCAAGATGTGCTGGAATCTTTTCATTGTGTGCCGATTCCGAGGATTCTGGCAATTCTGTTACGTCTTGGTCTTCCATTTTAGTACCTCTCTAATACTTGTAAGAAATCGTGATTTCAATCTCTGGTAAGGCGATGTCGCAGGGAATTTTTTAACCACCCAGCTACCACCGGCGACTCGATGCATAAATGTGCCGTCATTCGACATCCGAGTGTCAATGTGATTCGGTTCTGCTCCGCACCCACACCGCACTTCAAGGCCGAGTCCTACGGACACACCGTTGGCAAAACTACTCGTAACAATGAGGCTCGATGCGGCGACAGCCGCTCCACAGCTCGGGCAGTTAGCGACAACTGTTGTGAAGCCGAACCCATTACTAAACGTGATCGGCAGAACTTTTTCTAAGGTTATTTCCATCGTCTCCAGTATGTTCATATAAGTTTTCCTTTTTCCCCGAAAGGCATTATGATTATAATAATACTTCAAGGATAATACATTATAGCACGGATGATAATACACGTCAATTACAAAATGGATGGTATGGATTTTAAAGCGGAATTAAGCCAAAAGGAGTGAAATCGTGAAGGTGGGCATTGTAGTAGCAGTTTTGGTCATATCGCAGGCAGTAAGTGCGTTTGCTTTGGATCCGCCGGACAGGAAGCAAGTAACAGACGGAGATAAGTTATATTTCGTTTCTCGACTGGACCTGGACCAGATATCACAGCTCGTCAAGATCATAAAGCATAAAGTGCTCGTTGGCAACACCGACTGCGAAAAAGCTTCATCTATCGAGAATGCCCTTGTTGTCATCTCTGAGACCACCCCGATCTTCAAAGAAGCCTCTGAGGCCGCAGGAATCAGCCCGTATGCCCGGAACTATTCGAAAGAGTTAGTGGCGGAGCTTAGTGGTGTTGAGAAGCCTCTGCGGGAGCTCCTGGCGTATTACGGTCAGGGGTGTACCAGTGCTGTAGATCAACAGACACAGACAGAAAAGAAGGAAACGCCCGATTAGCCCTATTTCTCACTTCGGCCCAAACTCAACTACATCTCCACTTAAATCCAGATAGCTTATGTCGTCATGACAGACCCACTTCAAGACCGTCTCGTGCGAATCTGGGTGCCAACTAAACTGTTTTAACGCTTTTTCGTACTGTTGGTCTGTTGTCTTTGACCTCATGATTTGTTGTAGGAACGGCTCAACACTCGGAAGACTGCTCTGCTGATTGTACTCAGTGCGAAAAGTCGCAGCGCTGCCACCGGGGCCAATTATGAAGAAAAAATATTCGCCAGTCTCAACCATGGAGCTGATCACTGCCTGTGCAATTGGATTACTCGGGTTAATAAGAACGTTGAACAAAAGAAAATCGTAGAACTCGAATGCGAAGTGAACGATCTCGCCGTCTTCGATGGCAAGCATGGAGTGGCCGAAGTTGAACCCCTGCCCGGTGACGCTGTCCGGGATGTCAGTAGCGGTGCGGATTGCAAGGAAGGGGATAAGTGTTTTTCTTTCTTCAACGAGACCCATCGCAAAGCAGGGCGCGGCGGCGGCCAGGAAGTCCTGCACGAACCGGCGGTTGAGAGTAAGCGTTGGTAGCAATTTGTGGACTGAACCCATACTGGCCTCCGGATCGGACAGAAGTTGCTTCAGGACGTTGGTTCAAACGATTAACAACCCAGAGCCGTTAAGGCTTACAAGCTGTGCTTCCTTGCCGCTGTTATCTGAAGAAGGTGGCAGTGTGTCTGGATATTTTCCGTTGTCAGCAAAAGAGACTTCTACAGATGTCTTAGCATTGCGGAGATCAGAGCTTGCGGCTGCATTGGCACCTTTTACTCGATAATCGTTGAACTGGCTCATAGATGTATGAACCATTAATCCGACAAAACCACATATTGGCAACGTAACTACCAGAGCAATTATTGCTGTCATTTTTGCTGATTTGAAAGCGCCCCCAGGTTCAGTTGCGACCCTTTGCTTGCGGCCAACAATAAAATACAAAATGGCCCCGAGTGCAGGAACCAGCAAACTGATCAGTAGCCAGATGATTTTATTGGAACCGGTAAACTCATTGCGAAGAATATCAATAACTGCGTAAGCGCCGCAACGAACTCATCCCAGCTCAGCAAAATATCTTGGCCGTTGATTCTTACACGCATGTGCAGTCCTCCTCCTTTTGGTCTTAAGGCAATTGCCCCAGCTTGAGTCGGCAGAGAAAACTCTGTAGACTCAAGCTGAGGCAATTGCCCAGAAGGTGGAAACACAAAGACCGAATAAGCGGAATGAACCCCGCGAACCCGGTATGTCAGTTGTTTTATTGAATGTTGTTGTCATAAACTCCAGATCGGAATTCAAGGCAATAAAAAACCCACTGCGAAAAATTCACAGAGGGCATAATTACACGAGATCCAACGTGCAGTTTGCCGTTTCTTCCGCTTTTAGCGGTCTAAAAAATTATATTATGTTCTTTTTGTGGTGTCATTCATTGGCGACAGATCCTGCCGTAATCCAACTATGTATCCACTAATAACGGTACCCCGGAGGGTTCAGACCGAGAACTTAATCTCGTAGAGATACTAACATAATAACACGTCTATCAGATGTTGTCAATACCTAAAATGACAGGTAGCACGAATTCTTTTCTTTTTTTCACTTGTTCTATATTGTTATATATCGGCTAAAATCGGGGAAAGTTTAATTATTTTCGGTTTTCCGGTGTATTATTAAAGGGTTGGCGCGGTATGAATAAATCTCTTTTTCCCCGAAAAGGCCTGGTTTGGGGGGTGGTTGGATAGGCTTTTATTTCACTTTTGTTCTGGAGGATGGTTAAGACAAAGGGTTTGGCAACTTCGCAGAACCATTAAAAGTTATAGTCAAGCCTTACGGCCGGACCAAAGAAGCTCGAATTGTCGCTACCGGATTTTACATATTGGAGCTTGACGTCAACTTCTGCCGACAAATGTTTTAGCAAGTTGCAAACTATCTTCGTATCCATATTGCCGCCCCAGGCAATTGCGTCATATGGCGGTTCGTTTAGAGCTTTGTAGGCAGCCGGGTAGGTGACATTATTATGAAATGCGCCCAGAAGAATATTACCGTTTGAAATCCAGGTGAATCTGTTACTGAGCGGAATGTTCACACCAGCACCGGCCATCCCCATATTATAGTTTTCGTATCTTCGGCCCGTCGCGATGCCTCTTGCGGAATCGAGTGAGACGTTGTCATCAACATATATCCCCTCAAATCCAACATTTACGGTCCACTTAGGATTCAGCACATATCCGATTGTGGCATTGATGTCATTCCTGGATGCAGACGAATTAGCGTCTGCACGGTGCACGTTCACCAGTGTATTAGTGCTGATCAAGTTATAGTCGCCGCTGGAAATGAGGTAAGTGACGTCAAGAAACACATCCTTGTATCTTGCTTTCAAAGCAGGGCCGGTCATAAAAGCAAAAGTACTCTGCGGAACGTCCATGCCCTTGACTCTTGATATAGGGTTAAAATTGTTGTACCAGGACAAAACCCCGAGAGAAAATGAATAGTCATCCGAAGCGAAGGCGTATGTGCTGCTTATCAAGATCAATAGGACAGATAAGAAGGGTGTTACTTTTCTCAAATCTCACTCCATTTTGCTTTTGGTTGATCATTAAAGGGCGACAATAGCAAAGGAATATGGAGGGAGTATGGATGAAATATGAATTTAGTCGATGCTTGTCCTGAAGCTGTTTTTAACTCACATACCACGCATTATACGCTCCGTTAGTCCCCAAATTCCCCAGAGACAAGGCCCGCATAAATCCATATTCAGTGCATATTTATTGCACATTTCTGCGATACATTTGAGTCATTATATCGTTACGGAGGTATGGTAAGCAGAGGTCAAAAAATGGACAGATTCTCCAAAAGGGCGTTTACCAAAAACATTAACCTGAATCCGTATTTGTAACTATATAAAACTTGTACTTACGTTTCCTAACTATTTGATGTTATTTGATATTTATGTTATCATTCTATACGCAAAAACTCACTTGGCAGGTGAATTCATGAAGCGATTTGTCATTGAGCAGTCAGAGGATGAATTTTACACCACCCATGCCGGCCTTGCTTTCATTGGCCCGGCCCTGAACCGTTTTACTTCCCTTGCAACTTCACTCAACGCCCATGATGCTCCCGGTGACAGCATTGCGAGCAGCGACATCATCTACAGCTACTGTGCCATGCTCGCCGAAGGTAAAAGTGACTTTGTCGCCGTTGAGCAGCATCGCAAAGGTGATGTCCATTTCCGGGAATCGCTCGGCATAAGGGATGTCCCCTCTGAATCCACCTTGCGGCAGCGTATGGATGAACACGCCAAACGGTTTCTTGCTCCGGTATCCTGGGCCTCTATTGAATTTCTTGAACGGATCAAGGCACCGATAACGGCACTTGCCACCGGCCATGTTCCTCTTGATATAGACGGCTCTGTCATGGACAATTCCGGCAGCAAGAAAGAGAACGTCGGCCCAACCTACCAGAAGGTCGATGGCTATCTGGCTTTGCCTGCCTATCTGGGCAACGAAGGCTGGTTGGTCAACCTGCATCTTTTGCCCGGTTCCCAGCATCCCCAGAAAGAGTTCATAGGCTTCATTCGTGAAACGTTGGGTCGTGTACGCCAGTTCTGCAAGAAGAAAATCCTGATTCGCCAAGACTCAGCCCATGATGCTATTGACAACCAGTGCGAACTGTCACGACATGACAAGGTTGACTGGATCATTAAATGGAATCCCCGCAAGCAGGACATGATCGCCTGGGCAAGACAGATCTTTGCGGAAGGCCATGTCGTCACTCCTCGGCCCGGTAAGCGGATCGGCACCATGAGCATCAAGGAGAAGAAAGAGTTTACCGATGCTGACGGCGTCAAGTGCACACTTAGCTTGCGCCGGGTGGTACGCATCGCTGAACGTACTATCGACAAGAAGGGCCAGCAGCTCCTGATACCCGAGTATGAACTTGAAGGCTGGTGGACCAGCCTGAAAGTTACCGACCAGGAGGTCATTGACCTTTACAAGGGACATGCCACCTCGGAGCAGTACCATGCCGAGATCAAAACGGACATGGATCTTGAACGGCTGCCCTCCGGTAAGTTCGCCACCAATCAGCTGGTCATGGCCTGCGGTGCGCTGGTGTACAACATCCTTCGCTTCATGGGGCAGACAGCCTTGGTAAATGCCAAGGGAATCATCCGGCATGAAGCCAAGCGCCGACGGATCAAGACCGTCATGCAGGAGTTGATCTACTTTGCCGGAAGACTGATCACCAGCGGGCGACGCTTGAAACTCAGATTCAGCCGCCACGTCACAGCACATGCACACGCGTTTGCGGCCCTCTATGAACGACTCGCTTATGGTTAGTGGAAACAGCAAACAAAGGCAGTCAAGGTTGGACTGAGGTGAATAGCCACGTATGCACTGTGGGCGAAAATCGACACGAGAGGCAGGAAAACGGTTCAGTTGTCAAATAACACGGGATACAGGCCAATCTACGAGCCCACTTTTTTCACGGCTGAGTAGCTGAGGGCAAAATCTGCCACATTTTGCCACACCGCCAGCAGTGTCAACTGTGGCACGCTACGGATTCAGGATTAAAACAGTTAGAGAAGAACTTGGACTTTCTCAGGCTGAGTTAGCAATAGGAATTAATGTGTCACAAGGTAGCATTTCTGGATGGGAAAAAGGCATAAGCTTCCCATCAGAAAAAGTGCTGGATGTCCTAATTAAAACATACGGCATTAAACGAGAATTTTTGTTGAATAATGAGGAGGCGCATTAGTTGACTGAGTTTTTTTACGGAACGATCAGGCTCTTGGAAATATACCTGTTGTCAACATACGTCGACGGTGAATTAAGGAACTGCGAGCAAAAAACTTGATAAGCAATGACCATTGAATAGGGATGTCTCTTAAGGGATGTCTATTCATTTTTGTCCCCAATTAGAAGGCACGAAGTCGGCCGGAACGGTAGCCTACGTCAGTGACCGAAGTGTTAGCAATTCACATGAGCTTCCTGTAGTCGCAGTGCAGGGCTTCCGCCAGCTTCTTTGCCCTTCCTTTGCCTATTTTCCGCTTGCCGCCCTCTGTCTCTGAAATATGCCGCTGCGGTATGCCTGTCAGCTCTGCAAGCTGAATTTGCGTCAAACACTCACGGTGACCCTCTGAACAGTGTTCCGGCTTCATTTCCCTTGAATTCGGGGAATGCTTCGCGCCATGGGATGCTGTCAGGTGATTCGGAAAGAGAGATCATATAAGCTGCCTCCAGATCGATCGGACAAGGTATCGAAAAAACAATGCCACGGAAATTAGCCAGTTGGTCTTGATGCCAATACCTGTCCGTCTTGACTCATAGCCATTAGCATCGGGCCATGATGCGAGAGGGTTACCACGGACATAATCTGCGGTTTTTTAAGTACCTTCCTCTTCATTATTGCAGCACACACACCTTTTGACCTGGCGGATTGATACCTTATTCCACTATGATCGCGGAACAGGACATACCTGCCAAGTCGTTGACAATCTGAGTAATCATCAGATACCAGCCAGCGGTTACGCATCTCCAAACCCACAGTATCTATCAGATCACAATCACAGTTAACGTTAATCAAATAGCGATATTCGTCGGACGTGGATATGCCAGTAGCATTTCCTATATGGTGCATTGATTCCTGCAATGCTGTGACAGCGGAATCACCACCGTACCAAACGGGGAATGTTCCATCCGACCATCTGGAAGCACCCATTCCAAATCTTGTAAAAATTCCAAAGAAATAATTTTCTGGAGCCGTGGCTGCCATGGCCCGGAGGCCCGCCGCTGTTGGCTTTACACCAATTGTTTGTGAGCGGAGAAGTTCTGACTCATAGGCGGATTGGGTTCTCCATAAAGGGTTCGGAGATTTCGCATTTTTTGATACAAACTTCATCAGATCATCTGGCACCATATGCCTCCAGCCAGGCCCGGATTGAGCCCACACCATTCGGGCTTTTCATCAAGTCTACTGGTCTGGCACCATTGACTGCCACGTTAGGTGTAGTAACCCATTTATCTGCCTTATCTGCATTGTTCACATTATATGACCGGAGTAGATAGAAAATTGCCAGCAGGTTGCCAACCCGCCAAAGGATGTCATAATTCTGAGGTAGAGGCTGCCCGTGAGCGTACCTGGTTATCGTAGTTCTCCCAACAGTGGTAATGCCAAGTACCATAGCCTGCTCAGCGGTAGAAAGCTTCCATGCCTTAAAGACGCTGGTGACTTCTTTTGCCAAGTCGCGGCGTTCGTCTTCGTTAAAATCAAGATCAGAGGTATATTCTGGTTCGTCAGTATTTATGATTGCAAGATTGCTCATGGCGACCCCTTTCCCAAGTATCCTATATGGTACAATATTAGTACCATCCGGGACAGCGGTCAAGGTTATTTTACTTCACCAAGCCATTTTGTTTCAGATACTCCAATGCACCTTTACGGTTTTCTTCAAACTGCGGGTTCATCTTAACAGCTGCATCAAAATTCGCTTTCCCTTTAATTTGGTCTTTTGACAGATAGTACAACAACCCCAGCTGGAAGTGCGCTTGTGCCGTCTCTTTGTAGCTAAGGAGCTGTAAAAGAATAACATGGCCATCTTGCATCTCATCTACAGGCCATCTTTGCCCGAACTTCAATCACCAAATCCTCAACGTAGCTCTGCTACGTCTGCGGTTTGCCTCAATCAGTTCAGCCAAATCTGACCTGAATCTGAGCGCAATAGTAGCCATGTAATTTATTTACAGCTCCTAAGCGATTTATTGTAAGCTGATATCGCGTCGGCGGTATTCTCCTGGTTGCCATATGCTTCACCATCTGCGGAATAGATGAAAGAGAGCTTATCCTTGTCGAGTATTATTCCTGGTTCTTTTTTTAAATACATCGGCAACCCTGCTTCTACAGCGACAGTCGCATAGTGTACACCTTCAAAATCTTTTTTCAGAAAGGCTTGTGCCGCAGTCGTGTAATGGAATAGTTCCATTCACCGTGGAACTCGTCTCGTGATATCCGTATTGCCGCAAATTCTTCGTCAGTGACCTTGATGCCTTTCGGATAAAGAGGCTTTCCCATCACCATCCACCATCTTCGAATTGTGGATACGGCAAAGCTTGCAGTATCGTGATCTGTTCCGACACTGACCCAGCCAGCATTGTTGGCCAGATCGTAGACACCATAGGGGTTATCTGGCTGTTCTGGAGAGAAAGCCGGGAGCATTACGAGACGGAGCTCCCTTCAAGCGATGGGAGTTGCCGGAAGCTATGAGCGAGGTCAGGACGGCATTGGAAGGGCGTCCTGGCGGTGACCGCCAGTTCGTCAGCATCCTTTCTGTCGTCAGCAGTCCCGTTTTTTGGAACTGGATTGATGATTACGCTTGCCGGCAGGAAATAATAATCGAATATCTCGCCTTTTTTACCCTGGAACTCAAGAAGACCTTTTCGTGTCGTCATGCCGTTCCGGAGCAGGAGGTTGGTTACTCCCGACTGAGTAACGTTGTGCCCGTCTTTGGTAAGTAACTCGGTTACAGATACTCCAGAAGTAGAACTCTGGAAAAACATCAACGGCGCAAAGACGATATAGACGACATCATCTTCTTGGACGTAGGCGTAATGTTTGCCATAAGTTGCAGTCGCCAGTGCCCCTTTTCGGAGGATGTGGACATGTGTTGCTCCTTCATTTCGCTTTTTTGTCTCTCTTTATCTTAAATACATTATACCATAGAAGCATGATACCTGTCAACTTCTAAATTGCAGCCGGTGCATTTTGTTCTTCGACCAAACCCTAAAGTTTCAGTAAGCCGCAGTAATAGATAAAATCCTTACTTTGTCCACATTCACTCCTCAATTAGTGGTTATTTTAGTCCAACATGCCACTCTGCAGTTTTGGACACGGCCCTTTTCGAAAAGGTGGTAATATTATGTACCTTCGCTATCTTAGCGACCCAGTAAATGCTGGTGATATCTTTAATATTGACTACCTGAAATATTTCTTAAATAAGTTCAGTCATGCGGCTCAGCCCTTCTTAGAAAGGCAAGGTAACGTGATGTTTTGTGGTAGTTTGATTCATGCAGTTTCAGAAGATTGTATTTGTTGTGGTCTTGGACTGATTAAGTCAGACACACTTCCTAATAGACAGCTAAAACATGTTATTTCTGTGCGTGGACCTTTGACAATCTACCATTGCATGCCAATGTTGCCACGCAAAAAAATATTAATGGGAGACCCTGGTATATTAGCCGGTGACGTTTTTTCGAGTGAGTTGAAAAATGTTTCGGCAAATGGGGGAAAAATCGGCGTTATTCCACATTATGCTGATAAGGCACATGGTTGGAAGATTAAGTCCGTCGAGTATCCAATTCAAATAATCGATATCCAGCGTCCACCGGTTGATGTATTAAGTAACATCAAACAATGTTGTCATGTTTATAGCTCATCTTTGCACGGAATTATATTTGCTCACGCTCTTAATGTTCCGGCAACGTGGGTTGAATTTAGTAATGAAGTCATCGGAGATGGTCTTAAGTTTTATGACTATTATCTCTCACTCGGAGTCAACATTAGCGAAGTTGCGCGGCACCGTATTTCTGATGCTATTGATGTAAGCGTTCTGCATAATAAACATGCATTACCAAAAATTGAGAAAATTAGAGATGATGTACTTTATTCCCTTTTCTGCCTGGCAGAATATATCTCTCATAACGATCTTGGTGAATGAGAAGTAATGCAATTTTGGAGTCATTGGACAAATACCGCCGGTTTAGTACAGCCACTATCGGAAATATGATAAGCAGTCCAGCATTTGGAACTGTTGCCGAGAATGCTCCTATGAATTCTTGTAATGTGTCCATATATGACAGAAACCGATCATGTCTTGCTATTGGACATCCGCGTTGCGTATGCCATCCGGCCGTTATATTTCCCCGAAGGTTTTAACGTTGACTATCTTTCTTGCAGTGCTACTATCTGTATATACGCTGATTTCCTGCAAACCTAGGCATCCGCCATGAATAAGAAACGTCTCTCCACTATCTTCGCAGTTGCCGTTGGAACCGACCTCCTGAGCAGCGTTGCCTATGCCGCCAAGAAGAAAATCCAGACCAAATACTTACCAAAACCCAGAGACATATCCGAGGCAGATCTTGCCGCCGGGTTGACTTCGACAAAGGAAGCGCCAAAGCAGAAGGTGCCGCACGCCGCTGAAATAAAGTCAGATAACGACGAGAAGTTCCGCGAAGTGATGGACAAGATCGCCAGCAAGTAAGCCGGTTACAGCACGTCCGTATTCTTGATGCCCTCAGGCCGCCATGATGGGGGAATGACCCGCTGCCCTGCGTTCGCTTTCCCCGGTAGCAGGCTTCCAAACGTCACGGCCATTGACCCAAACCGCGCATTTACTGCATCCATCGCTTTCGTGGCTTCCAGCTTTTTCCGATCTTCAATAAACAGAGGCAGTTGCTCATCTGCCTTTTTCAAGTTACTTAGACTCACTCCCAGCAAACGCACCGGCTGTTCCAGAGGCACGGTGTTTAATATCCTCAGTGCCGCGCGGTAGATGTCGTCGGACAGATTGATATGGTTTGTAACAGAAGTCTGTTTCCCCCACGATGAGAAGAAATCTGCATACCGCACATACAGGCTTACCGTTTTGCCAGTCACCCCATATTTTCTTGCACGCGCCCCGACCATTTCAGACAATTGTAGCAGAAAACGCTTAATTTCGACCGGGTCTGAAATGTCCTTGTCCAGCGTCCGGGAATGACCAACGGACTTTACGCAGTCGTCATCTTCGTTAAACGGCACTACTGGTGAATCATCAATGCCTTGTCCCATAAGCTTCAGGCGCGGGCCGATGATGTTACCAAATTTGTTGATCAGGCGTTGCACGTCACACCGGCCGAGCTCCCCACATGTCATGAGGCTCATGATGGCGAGTTGGCGTTCTGTCTTTTTGCCGATGCCGCAGCGGTCGCCAACTGGTAGCCTTTCCATTATTCTCGCGATATCTTCAGGGGCAACGACAACCAAACCGTTAGGTTTACGCATGTCACTTGCCATTTTTGCCAGAAGCTTGTTAGGAGCAATTCCAATGGAGCACCTGAGACCAAACGAATGAAGGATACGCGCCTTGAGCAGGTATGCGATTCTCTCTGCGGTGCCAAATATCGTGAGGCTGTGAGTAAGATCGAGCCAGGCTTCATCAATACTGAAAACTTCGATATCCGGAGTGTAATCAGACGCCATCTCCATAATTTTGCTGCTGGTGTGCTGATACTTCTTATTGTCACCAACGACGGCAATTATCTGCGGGCAAAGTTGGCGCGCTTGCCACAAATTCATCCCGGTCTTGACGCCAAAAGCGCGGGCTTCGTAGGAGCTGGTTGTGATCACAGTTCTCCCATGGCAGCCGACAACAGCGATTGGCTTGCCACGAAGATCCGGGTTAGCTTGCTGTTAAACAGAAGCAAAAAAGCTATTTAAATCAAAATGTGCCACTACTCGGTGTTTTATATCGCTCATATATAGCTAATTATGCGGGTGTTTTACTGCATTGTCAAAGTCTGATTCAGATGGAGAGACAGCCAGGCTGTCTCGCCGTCTACATGTACACCGGCAACGCTTTGACCAGTCTGTCCGTAATAGATCAAGAAGTCAGCTACCAGATTCCGTATTTGGGGATTCTCCGGAGAAGACATTCTACATTTCTCTGTAGCAATCGAGATACTTTGCGACCTTTGCGATCCCGATCAGGCCCTGTTCCCGCATGACCTCAAGCGGAGTGAGGTTGTCAAACCGCTTGTTTCTGCAATTAACCCAGCCGTACTTGATTTCAGGGTTATGCGGGTAAAGAATGCCGAGCGACTCATGAATGGACATGAGCCACCCGACTCGATCAATGGTATCTCTGTTTTCCGGCAGCGCGGCTTTACCATGGCGATATCGCGACAAGCGGTAACGACACCTTGCCTGCATGCCAAGAAGGTTAAGTTGGTCTGCCGGCGACAGGCTCCACAGCTTAAAAAGCCTTGTGGTCATGCGCGCAAGGCCCGTTCTGGACTCTTCAGAAAATACATTGAGTTCAAGCGTGGATCCGCAGTCAGTTTTGTCATGCATGCGTAGTCCACACAATATTGCTGTTTCGCGTCTCGTTTCCATGCTACCTCCAACGGCTAACCAGCTCCACATCCCAATCGTCAGTTAACCTTTAAACTTCCCGCCAGCCGCTTTGATTGCCAAAGTTACGGCCTCGTATTTTTCACGGGGGCACTCTACGGAGAGAAAAATTGTAGATTGCTTCTTTTTCCAGTTTCTGAAGTATGTTTCCATTGACGGTGATCTTTCATTAGGAGATGTCTCGCCTTTAAACATCACAACGCCGTCCTTGATAGTCACTTTGGCCGTATCAGAGATATCTTCGTACTCTACTACCTCGGCACCATCAACTGTAATCACTACATCGTCGTGCCATTGTTCATTGCCCCACAGATCAGGATCTGTATAAAACTTGTTCCATTCTGTGCCAGTTGTTTTTACTATGTGCCACCTCTTCCTGCGTTAGAACCCGAACGAATAACCAGGTTATTTCGCGATGATCACTCCGCGCCAGGTAAATGCCGGGCTGTTATCCGGCGACATGACGGTGGTTTTTTCTTTTCTTGGACTTGGCATATTTGTGGTATAGCGAACTTCCGATCACAACCCAGCAGGCGAGAATAAAAACTACCAGCAGTCCGATCAGGTAAGGCCTGTCCATGATTTCCTCCAACAATAGAATCAATCTCTACTTCGTCAGGTTACAGAGTTTCGTCCTCGGAGACAGTTGCTGTTTCGACAGACTCGGCGACAGGCTCAACCTCTGCAACGGCAGCAACTTCGCCGACAGCGACAGGAGCGGGAACTGCTTCGATAACAGGAGCGGCTTTTTTCGGCTTTTTCTCCTTCTTTTTACCGCCAAGGATTTCTTTGACTTCAGAGATAAAAACTGAGGCGTCGAAATTGACGAAATCTTCCAAATGGTACTTGGAAATCAGGGCTGCAAGGGCAGTTTTGCTCTTTTCGATAGCGGCTTTTGCCTCCGCAATCGCCTTTTCTTTCTCGGCTTTTGCGATCTCTTTTTCCTGGTCTTCGATCTCGGACAGCTTCTTTAACAGGGCCTCTTTTTGTTTTTTAAGTGCGGCTGTTTTCATGGGTAATTCCTCCTTTTTGTGGATTAAATAATGATTTTCTTTTCCCCGAATGCTTTTCGAGTTTATATGCAGTAATCGTTACTGGCGGACGACGTCACATCATCATAAAAGTTATATATAAAGACTCCAAAACACTTCAAAAACCTTCGGAGAAAAGAAAATCATTACATACCGCCATCATACCCCATCATTCGTAATAAAACACATACTTTCCAGCGGCCGCACTATCATTTCCAGACTCTGTTGCAATCTGTTTTATAGCTTTCTCTTTGAATCGTTTTGACTGCTTCAGGTCAGGTTTAATCTTGGTTGAAACGGTGACAATTTCTACCTTGCCTTTTTTATCCTTGATCTCTTTTTCCCGGTAAATTGTCCAGCCGACCGCATACATTTCTGATAACGCGCGACTTGATTCTGAGTAACCATGGTCAGATGAAAATTTAAACATTGTTACGGCCTGTTCTTCGCTTTTTGCAGTGCCTTCACCAATCCGGAGCTTTCTGCCTACGTTGAATTTTGCCAGTGGATTGCCGGTTTTGGACGCTTTCATGTACCAACCAAAAGCAGCCTTCAAGTCCTGCGGTGCAATCTCCCCGGATCGGTAGATATCGCCGAGATGAACCATTGCAATGACACTTCCATAGCCAGCAGCGACATTGAATCTTTCGATAGCTTTGACGGCCTGGCCGTCAGCTTCATATGCTATCCCCAGATTATATTCAGCAACGTTATCGCTTTGCTTTGCGGCTTCGGCGTACAGCTTTGCGCCGGCTTCAAGTCCTGGTGCTCCTGGATACAGAACCATGCAAACACCAAAATTGTTTTGTCCGGCCGGGAGTCCGTGTTTCCCCGCGATTTCATACCAATAGCATGCAGTTTGCGGACTTTTAGCGGCATAACGACCAAGCCGAGAATAGTTACCCAAATCCTGCGCGGCCTTTGCATGACCGGCGTTTCCCGCTTTGATCAAATAGTCAATCCCTTCACTCTCGCGATCTGTTTTTAGCATCAAATTCGCGAGTGAGTACATGGCAGGAGCAAGGCCCTGATCCGCAGCTTTTTTATACCAATCTTCGGCGACGTCAGGGTCTTTCTCGCTTTGCCCGATATGCAATTGACTACACGCGTCACCGGCTTTTGCTTTAGCAAGAGTGTCGTTTTTGTTCTCCATAAAATTCGCAAAACTACACTCATCTGATTCCGCGAACGGCGGCAAGCGGCCTTCAAACAGTGGTTTTTCCAGAACAAAGGCCGACGCATTTGACACACACAGCATTGCCGCAAGTGTCGCGATTATTACTTTACGCTTCACGATTACCGGTTCCATTCCGGCCGATGGAATTCACCACGATACCGTTCGCGTTCGTGTTCGAGCCGTCTGAATTCCTGATCGCGGTGATGCCGGTATTCTGCATAGCTGTGTCGGAGCATCAGTTTCGGCAGATAGGCAGGAGCTACATATCTCCATGGAGAACCATATGCTGCAGCCATGTACCAGTAGCCGTTTGAATAGTAATAGTACACTCGGTTAACATAGATCATATCGTACGGTACACCGGTCGCGACATAGTAACCAAGCTCGGGGACATAAACAAACTGCGGTGGCTGTGGTGGTAATGCGACCTGCACCGTTGGAGCCACCGCAACAGGCGGGGTAGATGGAGGAGCTTGGTAAACTTGTCCGGGTGGCTGATAAACTGGCGCAGGTGCAGATTTCTGATACACCGGTGAAGGCGGCGTCGGCACCATCGGAGGGACCGGGGGAACCGGAACAGCTACGTCCGGCGCGGACTCATAAACGGGTGGAGGCGGAGGTGGTGACTGATCAACAGCATCAGCGGCGTAAGTAGTTGCAGCCATCAACAAAGCCGCCACCGCGATAACAACAGTAAGCTTGTATCTTGCTTTTTCAGACATCTTAGATCTCCTCGTTACTCGATGCATTCCGGCGTGAAAAGCTCGCAATGCATGCAGTCGTTGACATAGTGGGTAGGGTTTGATTGCCACTCTTCAGCAGTGGCTGCCAATCCGCATTTTCTGCCTTCTTGCACGAAAGCGCTACTGGTTTGTTCGTCAATAGCTTCGATGCCGGTAATAGTTTCATTGTCATTGTCCATAACATTTCTCCTTTCTCCGCCATTTGGCTTCGAGATCTTTAAGATATGCTGCTTTTTCTTCTTCGGGCCAATCTATACCTGCCTGCAACAACGACAAAATCTGGTCGACATGGTCTTGGGTAATATCGATACATTTTGTGGACAACCCATAGCACTCTATACCGTCTTTTTCGAGAGAGGTCCAAATCCGGGCAGCAACTGGTACTTTAGAAACCAGCCCAGTATGATAAATCTCCACACGCCGCTGAAATGAAAAGTCATCATATGTGTGTATCCGACAGAGCGTTTCTGCATCTGACCCGAGGCAGGAGTCGAATGCGGTAATTCTGCGCGTGCGGATCTATGCGGGGATGCTGGTTAATTACAAAGAAGTTCGTCAAACCATTGCCTGAATGCCCTTGCGATCAAGGATGCTCAATAATTTTTGTGAAGGGCCACCGGGGTGTTTTTCACCTATTTCCCATTTCTGAATTGTAGACAGACTCGTGTTTAGCATAGCTGCCATAACGGCTTGGCTAAGTCGGGATCGATCTCCCATCGATTTTATCCGATCGGGTGAATAGTCGGGACCGGTGGGACGCATAGGGCGTCATAACGCTTCATAGAGAGCTTGTTAACAATTCCAAGATGGCAAAGATCGGCCGCAGTCTCATGTACCGCATCAAGGATACGGCTGGTTTGTTTTTTCATTGCATACCTCCAGTAAGGCACCGTCAATAACTGATTGCAGAATCTGTTCTTCTTTCAAGGAGAGAAGGTCATCAGCAAGTAACTGAAGAGCCTCAAGTTCTTTTGTTGAAATATTTGCTCGGTCGTTCTTCTCAAACCCGAACACGAAAAACCATCGGTCATGCCGATTAGTAGCCAACAATGTACGGACGCTACTAATTTTGCCTCTCCCCGGCAGGAAACTCGTTATTTAGACGCCACCGCCGAGATCGGCATCGATGAGTCCCTCCAACATCTCATCAACCAATCGCCAAGCTTCAGCATCGGACGTTTTGTAACAGCAATCCATTAAATTGCAGGTTCTATCAAAAAACATGCTGAAGCGGTCGCCTGGAAGGCGAGGGTTTTTAGATCCCAGAGCGAGACAATAATTGGTGATGACTTCGCGCATTATAACGCATGTAAAACTCTGTTTCTAAACAAATGGCACTTTGACACGTTCGTGCTCACTGGGCCTTAAAGTAATTATTGCAAAATGGAAATAAATGTGCGAGCATCACATTTATAGACCACACTACAAGGCTCATCAGGAAAACATAACAGAATGTACACAGCATCTCTATTAGATTTGCTTCATATTATTTTCTGGGGATTAATAATGCCAACAGATATCAATACAATGAGCAATTCAAAATCTGACGTTCTTGTGCAGGATGAAACACTAATAATGGCGATGTGGCGCTTGATGGTTCCTGCAGCCCGCCTTTGTCTGGCGAAAGGATTGACATTTGCAGCTGCAGAAGATGTTCTCAAGAAGGCCTTTGTGCAAGAAGCCAACGCATTGCAGCCAAAAGCACCTGAACACGGGATGGTAAGCCGCATCAGCACTGCTACAGGGATTAATCGCCGTGAGGTTACGAGATTAACCAAACACGACTCGCCTTGTCGGCAAACAAAACCACCTCTTTCTGCAGAAATATTTGCTCGCTGGACAACGGACAAAGCGTTGCAGAACAGTGATGGTTCACCAAGTACCCTCAAACGTCAAGGGTCTGCACCGAGTTTTGAAGCTCTTGCTCATGAAGTAACGCGAGATGTGCATCCCCGTAGCATGCTTGATGAACTTATCAGGCTGGGTGTCGCAAGCTACGACGACGATTTGGATTGCGTATCACTAATTCGTAGCGATTTTGTACCGAAAAATGATTCACAGCAGATGATCAGCTTTCTCAGTAACAATGTTGGAGATCATCTTGAAGCCGCCGTTGACAATGTGTTGCATGATGGAGACAGACATCTTGAGCAGGCTGTTTTTGCCGATGAATTATCCTCAGAGTCAATTGAGGCGTTACGACCGCATATAATTCAAAGCTGGAATGCACTTCGTGAAGCGATGGTTCCGGTAATCAGCGACCTAATTGATGCTGATAAATGCGCAAAACGTGAACAAAACTATCGAACTCGGATTGGGCTCTACACTTTTACAGAAACAGTTAATAACAGTGAACCCACCGACTGCGAATCCCCTACTTGCCAATATTTCAGGTCCTCATCAAAGGGAAACTCAAAATGAAAACGTCAACTCTAAACAGGTGGTCTGCTTGGCGGTTATTAACTGGACTGTTCATCGGCTTAACACTTATGGCTGGATGCAGTTCTAATTCAAGTTCGGGTTCAGATACAATTGCCGGTGTCGGAACTGGAGGAACAGGAAATTTAAGCGGTGTGGCAAAGGTTGATATAACTGACGCTTCTGCAGTCAATTTTTCTAATGTTTATGTAACTGTTACCAGCGTAGCATTCCATACTGATTCTAAAGCAGCATTTTCAAGTTACAGCACCAGCAAGGTGAATGGGTGGCAGATATTTAGATTGGCTTCGCCAATAACTATTGATTTGGCTCAGCTTTCCAACGGCACTACATATTCAGATATTAACGGTTCACCACTGTTTAACGGCTTAAACCTGCCAGTTGGGAATTATAATCAGATAAGGTTATTCTTGGCTTCGACTGAAGACGCATACTTGGGTTCAATCCCCGGGCTCACCTATAACAACGAAGTAAAGCTTATTGGTGATACAACAGAGTATCCACTCCGTGTCCCATCCCCCAGTGAAGGTATTATGGTACGACCAGAATCGCCAATTATAGTTACGAGTGGTGGCAACATTAGTCTGACATTGGACTTCAAACTTGGAGATGATGTGGTTGAAGTTACACCGAATGGCTCTATAGAGTTCATTCTAAAACCACGGCTTGGCTATTTTGATATGGAAAGTATCGGAGCGGCCAAAGGAAAGGTGAACTTCTCCAATCTTTCAACTTCCGCTATCGAGGTCAAGGCTGAGCAGGTTGATAGCACCATCGGTTATCGGGTTGTACGTCGAACAACGGCAATCAATAAGACCACCGGGAAATTTAGCCTTTATCCTTTACCCATCTTTGGCAATGCCACTACCGCTAATTATGACATTCTACTGAGAGGCCATAATATTCAGACTGCAATCGTCAAGAACGTGAAAATTCATCGTGGTTCAACACCGAAAACCGCTGCCGATTTGGGCACTATAATCATGCAGCCGGACAGTGAATTCACAGCACAACTCAACTCAGTTATACATCCAACAGGTTCATGGTTGGACTTCTATCAGCTAATTTCTGGTGATTCAGTACCCTTCGAAGTCCGATATAGACATCTTGATCCTTACACAGGAAAATTTGGTTCAGCTATTGGTCTCTCGACTGGACCAATTCAAGTCGCCACTTTTTCGCCTGGAATATCACCAGTCTTTAGCCCCGACAATTCAAGCCAAGGAACATATTCCATATTTGTTGATAACGTAGGTCTTTTCTCCAGAGGTGCTCCACTCTTGGGCATAAGTGGGAGCGCTGGACAGAACAAGCTACTGGATTTGACACCACAGAACTATCCACAGCCAATTCCAGGTGCGTCGTACGGAACTATCAGCTGTGTATTTGATATGGCTCTACTGGGAACAGGAACTGGTCCCGGAATGGGTCTGGGCAATCGAAACATCAGTAATCCGCTCAAAGGTCAGGTATTTATCACAAATGGAGGAATGATTATTGACAGTATCGGCAATGAAAACGGGAATACCTCTATTGGCATTGCAATGCATGCTGGAGGCGGCTCGAATAATCCTATAACACTGTCAAATCTTCCAAGTAATGTAGCTGGTGCGGTTTACGGCATCTACGCTCTTGGCTGGGGCAGCGGAGTTCTTGTTGGAGGCAACACTCTTGGCATAGACCTGACGATGGGTGGAAATATAACTACAAATTTAACATTACATTAAACGTGTACACCCATTCTATTCTTATCAACAATGGAAAGGAGAATGAATATGGTACTTCATATCAGGAAATTAATTGTTCTATTGATTGTGTTTTCAACAATAGCTCTCTTTGGTTGTGGCGGCGGTGGCGGAAGTGCGAGCAGCAACACATCATCGACGGCCAAGACTACCAGCCTCACCGTTACTGATGCGCCAGCCCTTGATTACGCCCACGTATATGTGACAGTGAATCAACTCGCCTTTCATACGGACAACAATGTCGGGTTTACCAACTATAGCACCAGTGCAGCATCTGGTTGGCAAATTTTCAGACTTCCAACGCCAGTGACCATCGACCTGGCAACGCTGGTAAACGGCAAGATGTACGCCGATCCAACAACAAGCAGTTCACTTTTCAACGGGCTAACTCTTTCGTCAGGAAGATATCAACAAATCCGCATATTCTTGGCGGCAAGCGAAGACCCCTATGTTGGTTCGGTTCCCGGTTTGACGTACAACAACGAAGTGCAGCTTCCGGGAGATTCCGCTCAGTACATTCTGCGTGTTCCTACTCCTACCGAGGGAATCAAGGTAATTCCTGAGTTTCCGGTAGTGGTAGATGGCGCCTCTGATGTAAAACTTGCCCTTGATTTTAACCTTGCTGACGATATCGTCCAAACGTCACCTAATGGCACTACAGAGTACATTTTAAAGCCCCGTCTTGGTTTTTTCGATATGAACTCCGTTGGTGCTGTGACAGGAACAGTTTCTTTTGGGAACCTTTCAACATCACGATTTATTATTAAGGCAGAGCAGCTTAAAGCCGGAACAAACTACAGAATTACGCGGCGTCTCACATCTGTTGATAAAACAACAGGGGTGTTTAACCTCTATCCGTTGCCGGTTTTTGGGAATAATACTACTGCGTCCTACGATATTCTGTTACGAGGCCTGAAAGCTCAGACCGCAATAATAAAAAATGTCAGAGTCCATAAAGGGGAGTCAGCCTCTTCAGGAGCTGTAAACCTTGGTACAATTAAAATGCAGCCTGGAACTGACTTTACGGTTCAAATCAAATCTCAAATGCATCCATCAGGTTCCTGGATCAACTTTTATCAAGCCATCGCAGGTGATACAAACCTCTACGAAGTTCGTTATGACCACCTTGACCCGTATATGAGCGTATTGCCAAAACCATTTGCTTTATCAAGTGCAGCTATTCAAGTTGCAACCTATGATAATGTGGCAGGAACCGTAGGCACCTTTGCAGCGGACACCTCCAGTCAGGGAAGATTCACCGTTATCGCTGATGCAAATCGATACAATCGGGGAGGGCAGACAACTATTTCGGTTACTCCGGATGCTACTTCTTTGGTCAACTTCAATCCGAATGCTCCTTTTGCAACAGTACCTAACTCCATAACTGCCAACATTACCATGCCATCAAGATTTGATGGGGCTTTGACCACTGGGCATCTATTTGTCACCGAAGGTGGTCTGATCCTCGATAGCTACAACATAAATGGAGTTATGACTACTAATGGTGGCTCGTTTAAAGTTGATGGTCTGCCCGGTGGAACGCCCACAAGTCCGCTTACCGGCTCGTACTACGGAGTAACTGTGCTTGGTTGGGGAGGCAATAAGCTCGGTTCTGCAACTGTAAGCCATCTTGATCTGACAACTGGTAATGCCGGGCCCACTATGAACTTAAGATAACAGGTAGAACCCAACTTCAAATTTAACTGACGAGTTGCAAGCATCCTCATTTGTTGAGGGGATGCTTGCAATCGGTTGCATTCAGCCGCGTCAAATATCACTATCGGGGCATTTCCAATGAAACATTTTTTTCCAGTTGTTTATATTTGTCTGTTGTTCCCCACTATAGCCCACGCATATTCAGATCCTGGGTCCGGCCTTATGCTTTGGCAGCTCGCGATCTCCTTTTTTGTGGGTCTTTTGTTCTACTGCAAAAGATTCTTTAAATTTATTAAAGATATGCTGATAAAACACGATTAAACATATGCGTTCGTTTCGTGATCCTGCCGGTCGCCTCCATTTTATTGGATTGCAACTGATACGACAAGTCTATACCGAGTACGCTTCAAGTTTTTACAGAATTGTTCAAAGCAAGTTTCTTGTCGAGCAAATGGCATCTGGTAACGTGGTGAAAACTTCTACCGTTGAGGAATCGGATTCTGTTCTGAAAGAACTCAATGAAAGTAATGCCGATGGATCACGGTTAGACACGCTCGGAAATTTGTTTTTGAGGCATGCTGTCGTCCCATTTGTTTCATACCCTTCCGAGTGGCCAAATGAAATGCTCCAGGCTGCTGCGGAACTCACCTTGAGTTTGACTGAACGGGGACTTGATTATGGCATTGGCCTCAAAGATGCCACCCCGTATAATATACTCTTTATGGGGCCGAAACCGGTCTTTGTCGATGTTCTGTCATTCGAAGAACGTGATCCATTTGATCCAGTGTGGCTTGCACACGCACAATTCGTGCGCACCTTTATACTGCCGCTTCTTGCAAACGCACGTTTGAAGTTTCCTCTTGCGGCACTCTTTCTCTCCCGACGGGACGGAATCGAACCATCCGAACTATACGGCATGCTTGGCCCCATAAAAAAAATCACTCCACCCTTTTTAGCAAAAGTAACATTACCCGTTTGGCTTTCGAGAAAGGCTGAAAAACTCGGGTCGGCAATCTACCGCCCACAGAAAGTAAAACTTGCCTCACAGGCGACCTTCATACTTTCTATGATGTTCAAAGGTATGCACCGCGACATCAGGCGTACCGGACGTTTAAATAACAAAGGCAAAAGCAACTGGAGCGACTATTGCCTAACGTGTACATATGACACAAAGACTTTTGATATAAAGAATACATTTATTAAGAATTTCCTGAGCGAGAGACGCCCTACATGGGTATTGGATATAGGGTGCAATACCGGACATTTTTCCAGATTGGCTGCCACTTACGGTGCACAGGTAGTTGCAATTGATCAAGATGCTACCGTAATTGGTTCTCTTTGGCATGAGGCACATAAATATAGCCTTGACATACTTCCACTGGTTGTTGATTTTGCGCGCCCAACACCTGCCCTCGGTTGGAACAACAGGGAGACACTTTCATTCCTTGATCGATGCCGAGGGATATTTGATGCCGTTTTTATGCTCGCCCTAATACATCACCTGTTAGTAAGCGATCAGATTCCATTGTCTAAAGTATTGTCTTTAGCAGCTCAGATAACCAAAAGGTACCTGGTTATCGAATACATATCTCCAGACGACCCGCAATTCAAACGCCTATCCCGAGGACGTGACGCACTCTACAATCACCTGAATATTGATTATTTTGAGTCAGTTGTAGCTTTATCGTTCAAAATTCTGCACAAATGCGAAACTCATAATCATGGGCGCTGTCTCTATGTTTTGGAAAAAATCAATGTTAAATAATACGTTACTTCGTACCTTTGTATTGTCATTGTCACTCTCAAATCTCCTGTTTTTGAAGCTCTGGATGAAGCTCCTGCCATATGAGAAGGGGAGAAACTTATTCCTGGCTTATTCACCTTTCAATTCCTACCTTGCAATTATTATGAATGTCTTTATATGGGGGGGGGTGTTTTTTCTATTGCTGTATCTGGGCGGCAGGAACAAAAAAACATATTCCTGGACGGTGATTTCTCTCTCTTCCCTTGTGGGCATTGTCGCAACTTACGGTTTTGCTCTCTCCTACTTCTCGTTTGCCAAACTTGTATTCAAATATGGGCATACCAAAGTAATCTGTATTGAATTTACCGCGTTAATCATAGTTATGGCTTGGATATTTGCGATAGCAAAATACAGAGACCAATTGGCGCACTTTTGTACCGTCATTATTTTTATGTTTGCCCCTTATATAGTGGTGACCCTTGTTCAGGCGACATCAGTATTCACAAAGCTGGAACCAAAGTCCCAGTTTCACCCGCACAGTGTCGATCCTGTCCGCTCACTTCACAATCCATTTGGTATAAATGTCGTCTGGATAATCTTTGACGAGACAGACTATCGACTCTGTTTTGAGAAGCGTCCTGTTGATCTCCAACTTCCTGCATTCGACAGATTCAGGAAAAATGCTTTTTGGGCAACCAGAGCTTACTCTCCAAGCGATGCGACCCAGGTTTCACTCCCTGCACTTCTAACAGGAATCCCGCTTAAAACTACAAAGCCTGTGGGGGCAAGGCAGCTTGATTTGATTCGCGCAGATTCATCTGCTCTCGTCGATTTTGGATCACAGGAAACTATCTTCGATCGAATCAAGAATCACCACGGCAGCACGGCGCTATTCGGCTGGTTTCTCCCGTACAGTCGAGTTATGCATAACGTCGATCTTGCCCATGATTACCCCCGATACAGCTTTTTCACATCGGACAAACTACTCAACACACTTTTGGTTCAATGGCTTGAAATATGCGACACTCGCTTTATACCCGTCAATAACACCCTTCTCGGGAATAACCACATTGACATCTTGAAAAGCATGCAGTCAGACGTTTTATCGGCAGTCAAGAATCAGAATCCGAGTCTCATGTTCTTGCATTATCCACTGCCACACTCACCATATATATATAACCGTAAAAATAACATTGTCGGGTTTAATAAGAACAGCCATGAAGGGTATCTTGACAACATGGCATTAGCCGACCGCTGTCTGGCTGAATTACGCAAAGAAATGGAGCAAAAGGGAAGTTGGGATAACTCCATGATAATAATATCTTCAGATCATCACTGGCGAACAAACACCTACGACGGAGTAACTGACTTTGAACATGTTCCATTTATGGTGAAATTGCCGCATCAACAAAAGGGCATGACTTATGGTAACACCTTTAACACTGTGCTCACTCAGGAGCTGATAATTGCTGCAGTTGAAGGAAAGGTGACTTCACCGGAAGATGTGACATTGTGGCTGGACAAGAAAATCAGGACGGAACACTACGACAAGAAGGTTATCTACTCGATTAATCAGCCGGAAGCAGATTGATGTTGAGCTTACCGTAATCAAAAGTGTGTTGTTTGATACCAATTAAGTAGAACTAAGTAACTTATGGGAGAGCATCAAGTATGAGCGACAGAAAAAAGGACTTGCTATTTCTATCTGGATTATTTGTCCTGCTTATACTCTTTTTTTCGAAGATTTTGTTCACAGTCAAAATAATTAATGCCGACGACATTACCAACTCTTACTATTGGACTGTTCTCAGTATAATTAAACAGCCATTTTCATCCTGTTTCAATCTAAATCCTGGTAATGCAGGTTGGGACATGTTTACTAACAGTGGCACCTCGGTGGGAGGCGGTACAAATTCACTTCAATTTCTTAATTTCAGAAATATTATCTATCATTTAATTCCGGTGCCCGAGAGCATTGCGTGGTTTTTCGTAATCCACCTGTTTTTTGGCGCAGCGGGTCTGTACTGTTACTGCAGGCTTATTGGGGCAAGTCATGTTGCTTCTTTTCTTGCGGGATTGATTTTCGCAGTTTCACCTGAAAATGCATCGCTCATAAACGCCGGCCATATCATGAAAATAGCAACCATGTCTTTTGCGCCTTGGTGTTTCTACTTTCTCGAAAAGGGATTTCAAACTCGTCGGATATTCTTTTTTCTAACGACTGCGTTAGTACTCGCATTTCAGTTTTTTAACATTCATTGGCAGATATCATATTATACTTGCCTCGGAATTGGACTGTATGGGGTGATCAGGAGTGGAGGAATTGTTCTCAAAGAACGAATGCAATGCAAAAAGGAATTAGTCAGATTGATTGGCCTTAATCTGGTAGTGGTGCTTTTCTTCCTTACTACTGTGGGGATCTCGCTTGTCCCCCTCGCAAGTTGGTCAAAAGACACTAACCGCGGCAATCCTAACAGCATTACGGGCAAAACTGTGGATGGGCTCGATAGGGAAGAGGCAATGTCCTGGTCACTACCTCCTGAAGAGGTTAGCGCGTTCGTAATTCCCGGTTTTTTCGGATATTCACTCCAGAAAGAAGGAGAGAATCCGGCAAACATTCTGGCTTATTACTGGGGGCGGATGAGGTTTTCTCAGACTGTCAGTTACATGGGACTCCTTCCCTGGCTTTTACTGCCTTTGCCGCTTATTTTTCGGAGAGACCGATACACGTGGTTGGCGCTCATTTCAATAGTGGGTGGGATACTGTTTTCCATGGGGAAATACACTCCTTTCTACAATTTACTATTTGACTATTTCCCGGGGATTAACCGTTTTAGGGTCCCCAAGATGATAATGTTCATCCCAGTTATGGGACTTGGTGTGATAGCGGCAAGGGGAATTGATATACTTTGTGACAGAATGACCATTACTACCCGGCAGTTCAAACAATACCACTATGGGATAATTGCGCTTCCAGTTATACTTATCATTCTCCTTCTCACACAATATTTTGGTCAGAAATACTGGTTCAGCATGCTCTCCAATACTATTAGCAGTCCATCCAAATTTGAACAAGGTCAGCAACTATTAAGTCATCGCTGGATCAATCTGAGGACTGAAACAGTCTATGCGATTGCAATTGCAGCGACCTCTGTAGCTGCTATCTTTGCTTACACATATGGTAAGTTGACTGCGAAAATGGTTCCTCTTGTTTTGATTGCGATCTATTTGATGGACACCGGAAGAGTTAATTCAAAGTTCCAATTTCTTGTTAACTCACCAAACAAGTTTCCTCAATCGGCATCTTCAATAATTCAATTTCTGAGCAAAGAATCAAAAGAATATCGTGTCCTCCCGATGGATGGCTCTGACTCGATGATGTATATAAGTAATAACATTCCAGTCGTATACAGGTTTAATCCCGTCCAGAAGCAGCGCTGGCAAAATTACCTTGATTCATTTAATTTAATGTCAGCAATGCCTGATCTTATGAATATCAAATATCTCATCTATGAGACAGAGAAGTATGAGCTAATAAGAGATCAACTTGACTCTAAATATATTCAAGTTTTTCAGACACCTGACCGTTCAAGAGTAATCTTGGAAAATACCTCTGTGCTTCCAAAAGCATGGCTAATCCCATGTGCCACAGTCAATACAGATCGACTCCAGACATTTTCCAGCATCAATAATTTGTCATTCAATCCACGCAAAATGGCAATAGTTGAGTCTCTGCCACCATTCAGTTTAGGGGGGGTAAACAACTTTACTTCACTTCCTCCACAAAATGTGTCGGTGTCTGAGTATGGCTCGGAACGAATTATCGTGAATGCTGTTTCCTCTCAAAACTCGCTTCTTGTCCTTGGTGAAAAATATTACGAAGGGTGGAGAGCCTTTGTTGACGGTAATCCATCGGAAATATACCCTGTTGACCATGTACTTCGCGGAGTATATCTTCAGCCTGGCATCCATAAAATTGAGTTCGTTTTTGATCCAAAGCCTTATAAAATTGGCAAGTGGATGACTTTCGTATCACTCACATTCTTTGCCTGCATGTTTGTGCGTGAGTCGTCAGGGCGTCCCCCCCCTGTGTCAGGATAGTTGTCGCCTCCCTTCCGATTTTTTGTGTTAATCTCGGGGCGTCAGACAAGGGAGTATTATGACTCATTATTCAGAAGAATTCCGAGCAAGTGTCGCCGCCAGGTTGTTACCTCCAAACAATGCCAGGATTGCCGATATCGTAAAAGAGACCGGCGTTCCAAAAGATACTCTCTACGATTGGCGTGCGAGGTATCGTAATAAACAAGGTCTTTCCTCGCCATCTTGCAAGTCATCAAACCAATACAGTGCTGATGACAAGTTGGCCGTAATTATTGAAACTGGCACCCTTAACGAAACCGAACTCAGTGAATACTGCCGGTGCAAAGGGCTCTACCCGGCAACAGGCTTTCTGAACAAGAACGGACGGAAATTTTGGTTACAGCTAATTTGCCCGCATTTGCGAACCTTCCTCCCAGCCAGATAGTTCCAGCTCTTGCTGACGAGGGGCGTTACATTGCTTCAGAATCAAGTTTTTACCGGATACTGCGTGAAAACAAGCAACTGGTTCATCGAGGTAAAGCCAAAGGGCCAAGCCATTCCCGGCCTCAGTCACTGGAAGCAACAGCACCCAACCAGCTATGGAGTTGGGATATCCATTTTACAATTTTGAACACAGCCCTAAAGTGGTGGTAATATTATGTACCTTTGCTATCTTGCCGACCCAGTAAATGCTGGTGACATCTTTAATCTTAACTACCTAAATTTTTTCTTAAATACGTTCACCCATGCGGTTGTGCCCTACTTTAAAAGGCAGGGTGACATGATGTTTTGTGGTAGCTTGATTAACGCAGTTCCTGAAGATGGTATTTGTTGTGGTCTTGGGCTGATTACGTCAAATAGTCTTCCAAATAGACAGCTCAAACATGTTATTTCTGTGCGTGGACCTTTGACAATCTACCATTGCATGCCAATGTTACCAAACAAGAAAATATTAATGGGAGACCCTGGTGTATTAGCCGGTGACGTTTTTTCGAGTGAGTTAAAAAATGTTTCGCCAAATGGGGGGAAAATCGGCGTTATTCCACATTATGCTGATAAGGCGCATGCTTGGAAAATTAAGTCCGTCGAGTATCCAATCCAAATAATTGATATTCAGCGCCCACCGGTTGATGTATTAAGTGACATCAAACAATGTTGTCATATTTATAGCTCATCTTTGCACGGAATCATATTTGCTCACGCTCTTAATGTTCCAGCAACGTGGGTTGAATTTAGTAATGCAGTCATCGGAGATGGTCTTAAATTTTATGACTATTATCTCTCACTCGGAGTTAACATTAGCGAAGTTGCACGGCACCGTATTTCTGACACTATTGATGTAAGCGTACTGCATAATAAACAAGCATTACCAAAAACTGAGAAAATTAGAGATGATGTACTTTATTCCCTTTTCTGCCTGGCAGAATATATCTCTCATAACGATCTTGGTGAATGAGAAGTAATGCAATTTTGGAGTCATTGGACAAATACCGCCGGTTTGTGCTTAGAACCCGTGAAATAAAAACCACCACCCCCCACCAATCCAACTCCCCAGGTTGGCGCCGGAGCTACCATTTCCTGAAGTGAAATAAAAGCTAACTCACAACCCCACAACCGACCCTGATCGACGCCGTCGCTGCCATTTTCAGAAGTGAAATAAAAGCCAGCTGCAACCAACCCCATACCCAAGCCATCTCTCCCGACTCTCCGCAGCTCATGCATTCACGCATACAAAGTAAGTATAATAAAAGTTAATCTGCTTCCCTTGACATTGGCGTTAAGGGCGATATGTTTTTTAACTTTTGTTATACTTATTCGGACCACTATTCAAACTAACGAGAAAGGGACAGCCCATGAAAAAGTGTCTTACAAAAAAACTGTTGTTCAGTGAAGTCTCGGGATGCCTGGCTGAAAAACCAGAATGCGGTCATGCTAAACAATTCGGGTTCAGTTTTGTGTGCAGCCATCCAGATCATGCTAAATTTCACGCCCATGTTGCCGGAGCGCTAACGGATGGCGAGGTATACGAGCTGTATGAGATGTTAAAATTAAAAAGACGCAACGAGTATATAGCAAGCCTGAACGAAACCAGCAAAAGGTATTTCTGTTACGAGACGGACTTCTTTGGCAGGCCCATGACCGGCATGTCGGAGGCGGATCACTGAATCCAGCCAAACAAAAGTGAAATATGGGTTTAGAGCTATAATGAGAACGAAAACCGACTAAACGTTTTGTTGATCCATGTAGATTTCAGACTGATGACATTATTACAAACATAACCGTCATCGCTGGTGAGTGATCCAATTAGGCAGGGACTGAACACAGGCCGTAGTAACCCTCAATAGTGGTTAATAAAATCTGCTGTAGCTGTGTGTCTGTGTAGCTAATGACGGTTTTGTATTCCTTTGAGGCGATCTCATTGAATGCCGTTACTATACTTGGATCAAAGTGACCACCGGCGTCCTTGTTGACGATTGCAAGTGCATCTGCCAGAGACATGGGCTCTTTGTATGGGCGTTTGGATGTTAACGCGTCGAATACATCAACTATTGCGAAAATGCGAGCAGACAGGGGTATCTCTTCCCTGCTTAGCCCTTTTATATAGCCGCTTCCGTCCCACTTTTCGTGATGATATTCAACAATGTCTTTTGCATCGCCCAGCCATTTGGCTTTGGAAATGATAGCTCTGCCAAGAGTAACGTGCTGTTTCATCGATTGGAACTCATCTTCAGTCAGTTTACCAGGCTTAAGCAATATGGAATCAGCGACACCAATTTTCCCAACATCGTGCAGAAAAGCGCCAACGATTAAGCATTGAATATCTTTGGTCGGCATCTTTACTTTTTCAGCAAGCTTCAGGGCATACCATGTGACTCTATAGTTGTGAGCATTAGTGTCGCTATCGCGCTGTGCTATTGCGCCACCAAGCACTTCAAGTAGTTCAATATTTCCACGTAGCACATTTTTTGATGCTTGAACAAAATTTCGGTTTAGAGACATCAATAGAGGATAGAGTGATAGCCCCGAAACTATTACCGTGATCCACACCATTATTACTGAACGGATTACGTTTTCATGGATGTTGTTTTCTACTTCATTAGGGACATCATAAATCCCTTCAAAATAACCATAAACCTTACTATCTTTCTGTAAAGGCATAAATACTTGCACATACAGATGATGGTCGTATTCAAACCGTTTGTAGATCGGATTGTTGTCAACAGGAAAGACATGTGCGTGTTGTTCCAGCACGTCTTCCAATGTCTCGCGGCCGGGCGCGACATACTCAAATGCTTTGTGCTTTGCGGCATCATATAGTTCTACAATAGGGAAGGTATCTTTAAAATATTTCAGGATATACGTTTTAATCTGCACATCATTTTGCGAAAATGCAGAGCTGTCCTGCAAATGATCCTTGGCAAAAAGAGTTGACTGACTGGCAGCCAGTGATAGTACTTTAGTGTCAATACGCTCTATTTCAACCCACCAGTCAATAGATCCGAGGATAACGCCAAGCAAGATCATGGCAACGACCAGTCGCCATAATGCACTACGATGCGGATGTGAAATGTCCATGATATCCCCAAGTCATAGGTTATAGATTTCTACTGTCATTTTGGAGAGTGATTCAAGCCGGGGCTAACCCTAACCCCCTCAAGTCAAATAAAAGTGCACCAACTTCCACTTCACTTATAAGATCACTCCGGTGTCCGGTTTCCGAATAGCCTCATGGTGAAGCAAAATAAAAGCCGGTCTTCGTGACGGCCCGCTGGTCGCCGGGGGGGGGCGGAATCCGTTGACCGTTGCTCCCGAAGAGCAGAGTGAGATAGAAGTCAGGTGAAGCTTTGGCCCCATCAACAACGACGATTGACGCTACTGCCGATGGCCCCTGATTAGAAGTGATACGCGGCACCCAGCCCAATCAGGGCTTGGGTCTTTCTCTGGACAATCGGACTGGTGGAAACTTCACCAACCAGTTGCCTTATGACCTTGGACTCAAATAACAGTGGACGTTTGAATTGAAATAAACAAGATTATCAAAGGAAAAGAGAGGGAGCCCCCTCACTTTTCTTGGCGGAAAACAGGGGCTCCCTACCCATGCTACA
>Ga0118677_10001492_pt1 | contig 49363 bp, 44 predicted proteins | sample AliMusrvi5mmetaG_FD_86154 | JGI IMG/M metagenome (GOLD analysis project Ga0118677, IMG submission 86154) | reverse complement strand
TTTCCAGCGTCTGTGAGATTTGCACCTGAGAGAATCTGGCGAAACTCGACGAAGTCCGGTTTACCGTCTGCCACATCACAGACACGCTGTATCTCGCCCACAGATAGACCGGCATCCAGCATGAATTGGTAATGAGCCAGCGGCCTGGAAGATGCTAATTGTCTGGCCAGTTCGGCGAGTGACCCAAGCGCAGCCTGCTGGCTGACAGATGGCAGCGTGCCAGTCAGTGCCCGAGCCAGGTTCGCAGCCTGTTCAATGCTAATCTCCGCCATTGATTCACCTTCCTTTAGCGCGCGTGAACGATTCACAGCGCAGTTCGTTGTCGTGATTGTTGGCGCCGGCGCACTCATTGGGTAGATTGGCGGGTCAGTTTTCGCGCCAATCCTGGAAATTGACGCGAAAAGTGTCGCGCTGCGGACTGCGTACAGTCTTCCTACCTGTCATCCGCAACTACGTTATGATTAGCCCCATTCTGAACCTGGGATGTTTGAGTGATGGTGATCACTGCTTGTCGGGTATGTATAACGGGATGGTGGAATGGCGGAACTGCCTCGTGATCCGGTTGAAAGACAGAAACTCACGCTAATCGTTGAACTTCACCAAAGCCTGCTGAACTATCGCAACGCGCAACGTGGATGGGCGTCAGCGGACGCAAGTCAAGACGTTACGCTTGATGATGCCCTGAAAACGCACTATCCTGACATCCCTCATCAGGCTGCAACGGGCAAAACCTATATTGATACGGTTTTGGAAAGCTGGATTGAACCGAGGGTCAAACTCGCGCTTGAGAAACTTGACCCTCGCAAGGTAAAGACTCCGTCCCAGGCGCACCAACTTCAAGGTGTTTTGGCCTATTACTTCACCTATGTCAGGGAATACCTCTCTGCCGGACAAATAGTTGGCTCAAAGCTGAATGACGCGCAAACCATTTGCGACACGTGGTGTCAGATAACCGGCGCCAAGCGCTTCGTTGTGAACAAAACGATTGAAAGCTTACTTATCGTTAAGTCGTCTCGCACAGTGCAACGCTACGTGGCACAGGGGATGGCCATTGTCTTTAGCATATCGTTTGGCATTGTTCGGGCCGATAAGAAGGCAAAACTGCGATCCGAAGAAAATGCGAAAACCGATCGAGCGAGTACGATACCAGTCGAGATTACTTCCATCGTTACGCCTCCAATCGACAAGACACCAAAAGTAGCTCCTGCCAGCTTATTGGCTAACGTGAGCCCGACAACAATTGAGCCTGCCGAGCTTGACCGCCTCATCGCAGGTATTCGTGATTTGCGCAAAACCGCATCCAATCCGTCGAGTTTCAATGCTCTGGTTGAATTTACAGTTCAAGTGAGTGAATCGACCTACTCTAAAAGCAGGCACTTCAGTCAGTTTATTCATGACCTGTTGCAGGTTGACATGGACTCCATCGAGCATCGGATTGACACCGCAGAGGCAAGAGAGCGGTTACGCAACCATCCGGTGATCAAGCAAGCAATGGAGACAGAGAGGCTGCTCCATTTACAGGCCCATCGGCAGAGGGACATCGAGGTAGTAAAACGATTGTGTCATGAATTGACCATTGAGAATCCTGCTGGTCGTGACAGACAAGATACGATAACAAAACTACAAGCCGCTGTCGTGGATCGATTGGATGATGCGGAGTTCACGACGCTGGTGGCCAATACATTCGACCGACTGCCTGAGGCGTACCAGGTAGCTTTGGCCGCAAAGCTGCTGGAGTCGTGCCGTCCACCAGAGTTCAGATTTGTCATCTCGCTGGCTGCACGACCGACAGGTAGTTTCGTCAGGTCCAAGGCGCAGTATCTGGCACGGTCAGCCCGCGGGTGTGGCGATCATGTTGCGGTAGCGCAAAATCTGCTCGTAGAGCTGACAGAGCATGTAAAGAGCAGCGCCACCGTTTCAGCGGCAGTTCAATATGAGGCGTCGTTTCTACGGGATTTCATCAGTGCGTCTGTGAAACCATAAATCGTTCGTAACTGCTCAGGCTGAAAAAATAGTTCTTAGTGTCGCGTATTAACATGGGTGGACCTAAGCATCATGCTTATAGTCATTCAGGACGTTTTGTGATACCCAAATGAACTCTCGTGTCGCTGGCTGGTCTCTGGCGGGTTGGTCTGGAAGTGGATTGTGTGGAACAAGGAGCTGTGAATGGATTCGTCAGTAGTAGTTAACCGGGCATCACTCCGCGCGGCGCTCAAATACTGGCATCAGTTGACTGAACTGGGCAAGTGCGATCTGGCAAGACTGGAAATTGTGCGCGAGAAGATCACGGATGAACCGGACAACACACCAGTCAATCGCGGGCTCATTCTACGCGGCGAGATGCAAACCGCACTGGCGGAAATGCAACAGATTTACATGCTCGCGACGGGGGAGGAAAACACGTATTACACGCTCCTGAATGAGCGCTATGTTGGCTGTCGACCCGTGGATGTCGTAAAAGATTCGCTAGGGATCGAGAAGACCGAATTTTACCGGCGGCAGAACGCGGCATATGACGCGATGGCATCGATTCTCAATAGCAGGGAGCTGCGCCGCAGAAGTGAATTGTCAAAGTCCGTCCAGTCCCACGTTACACAGGCCGAAACAAAACTGGTTTTCCAGGTCCCAAGACCCATAACCGAGCATATGGTCGGTCGTAATCATCTCTTACGGGTCATAAAGGAGAGGTTGACGCCTGGCCGCACAACCGTGCTGCTGGGAATTCCAGGTATCGGCAAGACATCACTGGCAATCGCGCTTGCCAACGATCCGGACACACTTGATCACTTTAACGGCGGAATACTATGGGCGAACCTGGGTACTTCACCAGATCCATTGGCCGTGCTGAGGCGCTGGGGACATGCGCTTGGCGTGGCAGTCGAGGTGATCAACAAGGCGACAAAAGAAGTGTTGTCGCAGAGTATTCATGACCGCATCGGCGCACGCCCGTATATGATCATCGTCGATGATGTGTGGGATATCGAACAGGCCATACTTCTGCGCGTCGGCGGCCCCAACTGTCACCACCTCTACACGACTCGACTTCTTCAAATCGCGCTTTCACTTGCAGACGCCAATGGACCACTGCGGATCGAAGAACTGTCTTTGGGCGACTCAATCACCCTTCTCAGCCAGTTTGTGGACGAACGCACCCTCTCAGCCTTCGATATCTCGCTCGAATCGTTGGCCAAGGCAAGCGGCGGTCTCCCACTCGCACTGATGCTTACGGGGTGTCTACTATCACAGGCAATGCACAGCGGCATGATGCAACGATTTCGCAAATTGCTGCTGGCATTGCAGGACCCCACCCAACGCATGATGTTGAGCATTCCTGTCGGGCCGAACGATGCCGGCAACAATTCCGCCGGTCAACTATCGGTATATACACAGATCGCAGGAACTGAACAGGTGCTATCGGATGAAGCCAGGCGTGCTCTGGCCGACCTGGGTGTGTTTCTGCCAAAGCCCCACTCTTTTCCGTCAGACGTTGCACTCAGCGTCGGCAATTGCACAATCGACGCCATCGATGAGCTGGTGGGATTTGGATTACTTGAAACCCTGCCGGGGGATCGGTTTACGCTGCACCAGTCCATTTCCGAGTACGCCCGGATGCGTCTGAGCGATGACGCTGCCTGGCACAGGATGGTTCGCTGGTATGCGGAATACGCAGAGATTAATGAGAACAATTACATCGCCCTCGATGCCGAATGGGATAACATGCAATATGCATTTGGGGTTGCGCAGGAGAGGCACTTTGGCACAGAATTGCTCCGCGCCGCGCATGCTATACCCTCATTCCTCCTCTCACGCAACATGAGTGAGAGAGCATATGATCTGTTGTCTATGACGCTTTCTGAAAGCCGCGAGGACGGATCGCCTGCCAGAATGGCAAGACACCTTGTCCTTTTGGCCCGAACTGCCCTGCATGCCAAGGCTTACCAGGAGGCATCCACAGCAATACATGAAGCATTGCATCTCATTGATACAAATTCTGAAGCAACGCAGCAATTGCCCACAGCCTATGAGATTGCCGCGATGGTTGCAAACGCTTTAGGCAAGACCGAAGAGGCACTGGAATGGTACGCGCGCGCGATGGAAGCGGCGCAAGCCACGCAGCAGATTTCCCTTATACCGCGCATGCTTGTCAACATGGAGCGACTGGATATTGACACATCCATCAACTCGCAAATCGCAGCATCAGCCATGAAACCACCACCAGCGCTGCAGAAGGTGCTGGGTAAAGCCAAGACATTGTTGCGCATTCAACCGAAGATACTTGCGAGCCCTGGACTCCGGGCATGGATCAAAGGCGTGCGGCTTGCCTTCAAGGGCGATACACAAGGCGCGAATGTCGCTTTGCAGCGGGGGATCGAGGATGCGCGCGGCGCAAAAGATCCAGCGGCGCTGATCACAGTGCTGGGCTTTTACAGCCTGTTATGTATTGGCATAGGCGATTACATCAGCGCAGAAAGGTGTGCGATCGAAGGGCTGTCGCTCAAGTCAGCCGCTCTCTTCCCGCGCTCGGTTGGCTTCCTGTATTCTTCATATGCACAGGCAAATCTTTACCACGGAGACATTGCGAAAGCACATACGATATTGAACGAAGGCTTGGCCTACGCCATAGCCAATAATCACCCTGAGTCGGAATCCTGGCTAAAAGCAGTTGCCGGAATCGTGTGGCTGGCTCAAGGGGATGCAAATACTGCATACCAGGTGGCATTTGATGGTATCGCGCAAAGCCAGCGCATTGGGGTGATCGACATGCAATCGTACTCGACCGCATTGTGCGGGTTGGCGCTGGCACATCTGCACGAGTATGAAAAAGCCTGGCCTTACTTGAAGGAGAGTGTAACGGATGTAGCTGCCATGCCGAATGTCTGGGGAACCGCGTTTGGCTGGATATCCTATGGCGAAGGGCAGCTGATGGCTGGGAATATCGCGGCAGCCAGGGACAACCTGAGACGAGGATATGAACTCTCCACCAATATCAACTCAATTCCGTATGCGGCGCGCGCGTTGTCTGGGCTGGCCAAGGTGGCGCTTGTTGAGAAAGATCGCTCAGCCGCACTGGACTATGCCAACCAGAGCTACAACGGATTCACCCGCATTGGTGACGTGCGCGCACAGGAAGTGAGCCAGTGGGTGCGCGATCAATTAGGCGCTGTCGCAGGCAGTGAATAACGCGACGCTGCCGATCGTCCAGACATTGACCTGTGTAAAGCGACGGCTCAATTCAGAGGTCAGATCAGCAACACTGTCTTCCTTGTTGTTGAATGCACCGATCCAGCCGTAGATGGACATGAGCGTCCGCGCAGCGAGATTGTGATTGACGCCGATGTTAGGGATGGTAGAGCCAAATAGCATGCCACCCGGACGCAATCGGTCCTTCAGGTAGTCAAATGCCATACCTTTGACCTTCAGATTTCCCGGGACACAGTGCAGTACGTAGTTCAGCCCAATGGAGTTGAATTGCTCAGTCATGGGCAGCGGCTTAAGAATATCAGCCACATAACTATTCGGGTGATAGCGCTGGATGCGCCGCGACGTCCACTTTAGCGAATTCGGATTCAGGTCTGCCAGTGTCACTTGTGGTGCTGCCACGGGAAACCGACAATGATCGAGTAAATATCCGGTGCCGCAGCCAACGTCGAGGTGATTGGCCGACACATTCTGGTCATATAGCGTGATGAATTCGCGCTCCGGACAGCGCCATGCGTATGCGTTGGAGAGACCATGAACAACCAAGTCATAGAATCGGAGTGTCAGTGGTAAGTAGATCGCCGCCCCTGCGCGTGTATTGTCAGTCACTTCGCATCCTTAACCTTCCAGGAATCCCTTCTCATCATTACAACCCAGCAGAGTATTCGCAAAATGATACAACACCAACCGGGGTATTGTCATGACGTTTTTCCACCAGTGAATGATCTGGGGACAAATCGGGGAGAAATTGGGGACTTTTCCATCTGGGTCGGCGATACAGTCATACCAGTTGTGAGCTAAGCAGTGTGTTTATGAAAAAGTGACATGAGGCGAGACGATGAAGGTATATCTGACCGATTCACTGGATGGGCGTTTGTCAAACCTGCCTCTGCCGGCAGCGATCACCTTGAGGCAAGTCAGTATCGAACAGGTGCGCAAAACCGTAGACCACGGGGCTCACGGGTTGTTTGATGGCCAGGAAATGGCTGCGTCAATCATGGATGTGCTGAACCGGCGCATTACACCGTTGTATCGGCAGGCCAATATCGCCCATGGCGACCAGTTATTGCTGGCGACACGGGTAGCGGAAACCGATAGTGCTCAACGCGGACCGCGGTTGATGTTCTACGAAGTCAGGATTGCCCGATAGTCGTAGAGTTGCGCGTGAACTGGTGAACAACCCATGCGGTATATACATGGGTTTGAGGCATAACGCGGAAGGCTGATGATCAATGGCAGGAAGCGAATCTGGTCGCATTAAACTCGGTCTGGTTGAGCCATGTGCACTAAACCGTGATTTGATATGCTCGGCGCTTTTGACTCAGCTAGACATGGATGTCGTGTTTACCTCTTCCAGCATTGATGATCTTCCCAGTGATGCTGGCAGTCGAGATATCAGGACACTTCTGTTGAGTATGTCCTTCCGGGGCGTTTTGACACTCCCAACAATGTTGTTAGATTAATGGCGACGCGATTTCCCTTTTGCCCGTTTTGTCGTGATATCGGATAGTCGTGTGTACACCACGATCACCTCGCTGATACGATGGGGCATCGACTGTTACTTGATATGGGACACGATTCGCCTTGCCGATATGGTTGACAGCATCCGTGCCGTTAATGAGGGCAGCCTGGTTGTGTGTCCTGCGGCCAGGGAGATTATTTACCGCGACAGCTTCAGCGCCCCACGACTGACTGCGACTGAGCTGGAGGTGGTGAATGCGTTGGCCTGTGCACATGAATATTCGCGCAAGGAAGCCGCAGTTCTGCTGAGCATGTGCTACAAAACTTTCAACGTGCATATGCGTAACATTGCGATGAAGTTGGAGATGTGTGGCGGTGCGCAACCTATTGTGATGCGATGCCAGGAGCTGGGTTTGATTGACAGTGCAGTATGTTGACACATAATACAGTCTGGGTACCCCACGATCTTCATCTTTACCATGCTATATGGGTGAATTTCTAGGGCTCTGGTAGACTGACCCCAACTTAACCTACACAAGCCTGATCTGCATTGGTCACATACTGCGTCCGGTTTGTTTATAGGCAGCTAGCCACGTTGTTTGCGCCTGGTGATTTGAGGTATCAGATTGACCGGTGTCTAGGCCACCGCTGAGGGAATGCGCCACTTGATCAGCGCGACCTTTATCGTGTCGTTTACCATCAGGCACGCGACCATCGCGTAGACAAAATGATGAGCATCTGCCACCACGGTAAAGGCGCAAGCCCCTGGATACCCACAAACGTAAGAACGGTACCTATAAGCGCATCTGCCGTCAGTGCAACCAGGAGAGTTTTACTTGGCATCGTTGACCAGAAGCTATGACGTTCCCGAGCGGACACGATGGAGAAAACAGCGAAATACAGTAGCGTCAGGAAACTGAACGTGTAAAGGGCATTGTCGTTGGTTCCCAAACCGAAACGCGACCAGCCGATCCACAAGAGGAAAAGCGCTTCTGCGACCATTGCGATGCCGAGCACTACCGACACCATGATGAATCCCCCGATATTCCACGTCTCCGGTTTCCTTGAGGGTCGAACGTGGTCGGTGGCGAGGGATATCTTGGCAAAGTCCGTCATGAATACCAGTAGCAGCATCGCAAACGCGGAGACGACGAACTTGCCGGTCACCACATACGCGATGGCCACGAATGCGGCCTTCAGAATTGTTCGGCTGATCTTGTTGATGATCCACGTCAGAATGCGCTGGTAGATCGTCCGCCCTTGCTCGATCAACTCCACGATGTTTGTTAGTCCTGGTTCGGTCAGGACGACGCTGGCGGCTCCCTTGGCAACATCGGTGGCAGTGCTGACGGCGATGCCCACTTCGGCTTGGCGCAGTGCGGGTGCATCGTTGACACCGTCTCCCGTCATACCGGTCACGTGCCCCGCTGCCTGCAAGTGCTGAACGACGATGTATTTATCCTCTGGATACACTTCGGCGAAACCATCGACACCTGCCAACAAGTCCACTGCCGAGTTACCAGCCTTTGTGCTAGCGGCCTTTAGGTCTGCCACGCGCCGAATATTGGGCAGCCCGACTCCCTGTGCGATCTCACTCGCGACCGCTAACGCATCGCCAGTGAGCATTTTTACTGGGACACCAAGATCATGGAGTTCAGCAATGAGCTGTTTGGCATCCGGTCGAGGTGGATCGTATAACGTCACCAATCCAACCAATGTAGGTGAGCCCGTTTCGGGACCGCGCGCTACAGCCAGCGTCCGATATCCCTTCAGCGCCGATTCACTGACACGGGCCTCTAACGCCTCAATAGCCGGGGGCTGGAGGCCGCAAGCTTCAGCGACGGTTCGAACGGCGCCCTTCATCATGCGCAAACGCTGCCCGTTTTGTTCGACTACGGCTTCCGTCCGCCGATTTTTCGCATCAAATGGCGCGAAGGAGATTGGCGTGACAGGGGGTACGCCGCCAAAGACGTTCCGCTCTTTCGCCGCCGCAAGGAACGCCAGATCAATCGGATCTTGATTGGCTTCTTGAGACGCGAGTGCGCCCGCGAACAACACATCGGATTCCTTCGCCTGCTCCAGCGGAATTACGCCCGTGACCGCCAGTTGGTTCATCGTGATCGTGCCTGTCTTGTCCACGCAGAGCACATCCATCGTCGCGGCGTCTTCAGCAGCACTGAGTCGCGTAACCAGCACACCGCGCTTCGCCAGTTCCTTCGATCCGACGGCCATGCTGACCGTGAACATGACGGGAAGGGCGACCGGCACCGCGCTCATTAACAGCACAAGTATGAGCGGAACCATCTCAAGGAGCGGAGCACCACGGATCAGCGACATCACGACTACTACAACCAGCAGCGCGCCAACAATGACGAAGAGCCAGCGGACGACCTTGGCCACCACTGCTTCGATGTGGAGTTTCGGTCGAGCCTGCTGTACCAACTCAGTGGTGCGACCAAAGTAGGTCTTCGCCCCCGTCAACATGACCACGCCGTTGCCTTCACCCCGGCGAACGATGGACCCCGACGAGAGCACGTCGCCTGACTTCTTGTCGGCATCTTTCGATTCGCCGGTGAGGGCCGACTGATCAACACTCAACGCTCCAGTGAGGAGCTTGACATCCGCGGGAATGATGTCGCCCGGACGCACGCGGACAATATCGCCTGGAACCAGTTCCCGTGCGGGAATGACCTGCCAGTTCGAATCACGTAGGACACGGGCACTGACCTGCAACCGTTGCCGCAACGTCTCGACAACACCGGCGGCGCGTCGCTCCTGCGCAAAACTCAAGATGGCGTTGACGACCAGCAGAGCACTCACCACAACGAGATCCGTATACTTTCCGAGCGCAGCCGACAGGACCATGATCAGTTCGAGCATCCAGGCCGATATTCCCCAGAATTTTCGGAGGAAATCTCTGACTGGGTGCCCCTTCTGCACGGCCACTTCGTTGAAGCCATTCTGCTTTCGGCGAGTATCTACCTCCGCACGCTGGAGGCCTTTTTCGGGATCAACGTGTAGCGCAGCGAGCGTGTCGTGAACCGATGCAGCAGCAATGTCAGGGGGCTTGCTGTTTTCCGATTTTAGTGACGCGGGCTCGATTACGGGATTATTAGGAGTCATATGAAGTAACGCTGTCCTTGGTTAATAGCTGATCACAAAAACACCGGTTCTTTAGGCAGGTAGCAGAACAATATGTCAATGAACATCCACTTATGCTGGAACTCGGCGGGTGTGAGCTAAACCATAATGAGTCGAGTGACACATGCACGTCATCTATGAACCGACCCGTTTTACACTTGTTGTGGATGTTTTCGTGGTCTAACAGGCTTACCTTCTCGTCCTCAACTATGCTCATCAACTTCTTGGCGAATCAGCATTTGCTCATGGTGATTTGTACATCAGGATTATTAAGGACACCTGTGTATCAGCTTCAGACCTGCCTTGGTAAACTTTGTCTCATTTTGTTGTGCATAATACTTGATCAGCAATATCCCATCAAAGCCCCCAAAAGAGGACCATGCCGATCACCAGAGCTACGAAACTGATCACGGTGAGTAACCAGCCTACCCGGAAGAAGTCGCTGAAGCGATAGTTTCCCGGGCCGATCATCAAAATGTTGACCGGATGGGCGAATGGAGTGAGAAATGATGCCGAACAGCCTATCGCAGCAGCCACCGCCATGGCTTGGGGATTGGTATGCATGCTCAAGGCAGCGCTGATGGCAATCGGCCCTGTGACCAATACTGTAACCTGGCCTCCCATGAACTGAGTGAGTCCAGCCGTTAACAGATAGACGCCCGCCGCCAGACCCAGTGGTCCGAAAGGACCGACTAATTTGATTACCTCATCGCCAATAAGAGCCGCCAGGCCAGTCTGAACCATCGCGATACTCACCACATACATCCCGGCGATCAAAAAGATGGCGCGCCACTCCATGCTTCGGTAGGCCTCCTCCATGCTGATGAGCCGTGCCAGTACCATGACGAGCGCACCCGTCAACATGGCCAGGTAGACCGGAAAACCGAGGATGGACGCAATGATGGCTATGGCGAGGATGACTGAGGCCAGGGCAGCGCGACGGGTTTGCAGCGGCTGATCGCTTGTGTCAGCCTCCAATACGATAAAGTCCGGGTTGTTGCGCAACCCCCTCAGCCGGTCAGGTGAACCCACCATCAGGATCGAGTCGCCAGGGGCGAGTGTGAAGCTGCCCACATCAGTACGGTAACTGCGGCGTCCGCGCAGCAGCGCCACGGCTGTGAACCCATAGTTCACGCGGAAATCCAGTTCACGTAGCGTTCGGCCTTCCGCGCGCGAGTGTGGCGACATGATAGCCTCGACGAAAGATACCCCCCGGGGACTAACGTGCCCGTCCGATGGTTGGCGATCGAAGCGTACCCCCAGACTGGACAGTTGACTCACGCGATCTTCGCGACCGACTGTGAGCAACACATCACCTGCAAGAATGGCTTGACTTGGCGACGGCGCAAAGATCGCCTGGCGCCCACGCCAGATCGCCGCCACAGCCAAACCGAGACGCACCCCAATCCCGGTCTCGCCAAGTTTGCGGCCTGCCAGCATTGAGTCGGGCAGCACCTGTACTTCCCATAATCGCTCTCCGAGTTGGTAGACGTCCTCCAATTCGCTACCAGTGCGGTGTGCCACCTGTTGTTCCGCGGACGGCTCGCGATTCGGCAGCAATCGCCTGCCTAGAAGCGCCATGAAAGCGATTCCAGCCAACGCGATCAAGCCGCCCACTGGCGTGAAGTCTAGGATGTGTAGCGGAGCCTGCGGTGGGTTCGCAATGAGTAGCAGGTTGCTCACGATAATGTTGGCCGTCGTGAAGTAGGTGGCGGCTCCACCCAACAGACTGCCGTATGCCACCGGGATGAGCAACTTGCTCGGACGGATACCGGTTCGCCGTGAGGCCTCAATGGCGCTGGGCAGTAACAGCGCGCCTGCGGCCAGGTTGTTCATCACAAGCGACAGCAGTGCCGTTGTCGCCGTGAACAGAATAATGAGACGCGTCTCGGACGCGCCGCCAATTCCCAATAACCGATGTGCAATCACACGCGCCACGCCGGTTTCCTCAAGGCAACGCGTGATGATGAACAAGCTGAAGAGGGTAACGACAACCGGCTGTCCCAACCCCGATATTGCCTTGACGGCGTCGGCCGGTGTATTGGGCGGCCCTAACACACCCAGACCAGCGAACTGCGCAATACCCAGCCCCACTGCGATGATGAGCGCACCGATATCAACCCGTAGACGATTGAGCGCCACGAAACCCAGCGGGATCACGATGACCCCAATCACAAGCACCTGTGGCATTGTCATTAGCTTCCCATTCCCATTACGATTGAATCACCAAAGTTTAGCAGACGTATGTTAAAAGCCTGTAACATTGAAGCACCGCGCAAGTTCGTTGACAATCGAAAGTTGCGCAACAGCATCGTTTTGAACGGTGTGCAGTCGGAGGTTATACATGCCAGAACAACAAGGCAGACAATCGCGACAAGGAAAAACCGAACGGAAATCTGGAGCAAGCGCTTCAGTAGCCATGGTCGAACAGAACGTCGAGCAAGCTCAGATGCGCCCTGAGGTCGACGTCGGCTTGCGCTTGCGCCAATTACGGGATGATCACAACCTCTCCATCCGTTCCCTAGCAGCAGCGAGTGGCCTGTCGGTGAACACGCTCAGTCTGATAGAGAACGGCAAGAGTTCACCAAGCGTCAGCACCTTACAGCGAGTGGCTGCGGCGCTCAGTATTCCGATTACCTCATTCTTCGAGAGCAGCGCCGCTCCTAGCTCGATTGCGTTTGTGAAAGCCGGGCAGCGTCCCCGCGCCTCATTTACGCATGGCTGGCTGGAAGAGCTTGGTTCGGGAATGGCGGCCGGCGCCTTGCAACCATTTCTTGTAACGATGGAACCCGACAGCGGTAGTGGCCCACACGATATCGTCCATACCGGTTTTGAATTTGTCTACTGCCTGTCAGGACGGCTCACATACGTGATTGACGAGCAGACATTCCATCTCGAAGCGGGAGACAGCCTGTTGTTTGAATCGCATTTACCACATCGATGGCACAACGCAGAGTCGGAGCCTTCCCAGGCACTCCTGATACTTGCGCCGGCTGATCTGCGGGACCACCCCACGACTCGCCACTTCTCCGTTGGTGTGACCTAGACCGATGTGTCGCCTGACTTGCACAAAGAGTGATTCCGTTTGCGGCTGCCCAACCAGGTCTCTTCTCAGCGCAGGCTCACAAGGTATGCCATCAATGCCTCCAGGTCGTCTGGAGAAATCGTCTCCTTGAAGTCCTCAATCATCAGGTTGGGCTGGCATGCAGCGGTAGGGCAACTGGGATAGATAAACGCGTTCGGGTCCAGAATCGACTCGCGGATGTAATCAATCGCTGTCGTCGCCCTGCCCTTACTGGCTTTGTACGCACTCGTTTGGATGGTGCTTGCCGCGCTTCGGTAGATGGTTGTCAGGTCGGGGCCGACAAGGCCGATGGCCTCATCAAATCCTTTCACGATATGGCATGAGTTACACACCTTTTTAACGAAAACTGTTTTCCCTCGGGCAATAACACTTATTGGCGCGCCAGTTGGATCGAGGGGAATCGGGGTGGCGGTTGGGGACGTAAATGTGCCGCCACATGCGACAAGCAAAAGTGCTGCGCTAACGATCAATCCCATGCCTATGTGCAAACGATGTTGGCCCATGTTGTTCGATCTCCGAAATGCTGTATTCATCTATGCTGATCCAGCACATGAGGTTTACTGCAGTTTTACATCAGGCGCCAGACTTGAAAAAATCCGCCGCATGTCGTCAGGGCTTTGAGCGCCTGAATATAACTTCCCATTGACAATGAACGATGGCGTCTGGTTGACACTAAGCCTGCTGCCTTCATCGCGATCTTGCGAGAGTTGGTCATCATACTTGGTTGAGTCCAGACACTTGTTAAAAACGCTACTGTCCAGGCCTAGTTGCATCGCCATAGCTTTCAGATTGTCCTTTGTAAAGTTACCCGCATTCTCACCGTGCGATTGGTTGGCAAAAATCGTGGCGTGCATTTGCCAGAACTTGTCCTGATCCATGGCGCACAGGCCTGCTTTCGCCGCGTCGACGGACTCCTGACCAATAAATGTCAGGCTACGCGACTCGTACCGCACTTTACCGGCGCTGGCGAACGCAGCCACGACGCCTGGTTCAAGGCGCGCGACGTAATCGCCACAGCCCGGACACTGCATGTCGGTGAATTCGAGCACCTTGATTGGCGCATCAACTGGTCCCCATGCGCGGCCATTCTTTTCGGCATTTGGCGGCGCAGGCTCATTCACGATGACCAATGTGTGTGGCTGGGAATCGCGCTGGCTCAGCACGATGGCTCCGCCAATGAGGACGATCGCCAGTACCGCAATGACTGCCAGAATAACCACGGTCTGCTTGCGTTCTTTAGCGCGTTGTTGCTCCATAAGTTCACGACGTTTCGACATTGCTTACTCCTTTCTCAGGCCGCCAGTTGATGCCGGAGGCGCAAATAGTAAATTATGTGTCATCTCTGTCCATAAGTGAAATACAACCAATATACTTGACATTCATATACAAGTGATTAAACTACAAAGAGATGTGATGCGCAACTCATGTGTGTTGAGATCGCCTGGGATGAGCATTACCTCTCAGTAAACACTTCCTGTATATATCTGGAGAATACATGTCAGCAACAAAGATCATCCGCCTCGAAGCCAAGCAAGTCGACGGGTTCAAGATTGAAGCTAAAGCCCGCAACCATAGCATGATCATCGATCAACCCGAAGCCAGTGGCGGGAGTAACAGCGGGCCGAATCCGCTGGAGTACCAGTTCGCATCACTCGCCTCGTGTGTCATTACCATAGGACACATCATCGCCAAGCAGCGCCGCTTGCCCGTGCGCGGAATCACCGTCAACGTGGAAGGCGAACTCGACACAGACGTTTTCATGGGCAAGAGCACCGCGACACGCGCCGGCTTTACCGGTATCAAGGTAATGGTCACCGTCGACGGCGACATGACTCAAGCCGAAAAGGAACAGTATGTGGCCGATATCGACCATCGCTGTCCCATCTCAGATAACGTTCTCAACGCGACGCCGATCACATTTGAGGTCAACTGATCCATCCGGCTCAATGGTCGATTGACATGCTGGTTATGCAAACTCAGAATACTCGGCAGTACGATGGCGGACAACAATCAGGAGATATCACATGAAAATCGCTTTTATTACCGACGATGGCAAGACCATCAGCAAACACTTCGGACGCGCCCAGCACTACCTCGCCATCACTGTCGAGGATGGGCGCGAAGTAAGCCGCGAGATGCGCGATAAGCTCAGCCATACGCACTTCGTCACTGAACCTCACGCGGCATCCGAGACACAGGAAACACGGCATGGCTTCAGCCCGCAGGAACAGAACCGGCATTTCCAGATGGCAGTTGCCATCGCGGACTGCGAGGCGCTCGTATGCGGCGGCATGGGCGCCGGCGCCTATAACAACATAAACGAACGCGGTATCAAACCAATGCTGACGGATATCAGTTCAATCGACGAGGCGCTCAAGGCCTATGTCGAAGGGCGGCTGGTGGATCGTGCTGCGGACATGCTGCATTAGCAGGATATCGCGCCGCCAAGCTCTTCTGTTATCTGTCTGGGCAGCGCTTGGACTGCACATGAATACACGCCAATCCCTTACAGCAACCATTGTCTACGACAACCGGCCTTACGATCCGCAACTGACCAATGCCTGGGGATACTCGTGTCTGATCGAAGCCGGCGACTGGTCATTGCTGTTTGACACTGGCGGCGATGCGCAGACGTTGCGGACGAACCTGACCCGGTTGGGGATTGATCCGCGCAGCATCGGTACTGTCATGTTGTCCCATTTCCACACAGATCACACAGGTGGCTTGCAGGCTGTTTTATCTGACAACGGGCATCGCCCCACGCTGGTTGTGCCACAATCGTTCCCTTATGAATTCAAACAGCAGGCTGGTGAGCACGCCCGCGTGGTCGAAGTGAGTGGCGCAATAGACGTTGGCGAGCACGCATTGTCCACGGGTGAACTGGGCAAATCAATCATTGAGCAATCCCTGTTGCTGAAAACGAGCGATGGCCTGGTCGTGATAACCGGGTGCGCCCACCCCGGCATTGTGAATATCGTCGCGCAGGCGCGCCAACAGGGTGAGATAGACCTGGTGATGGGCGGCTTTCACCTGAAAGACGCCGGCGCTGCCGAGATCGATACCGTCATTGAACAGCTGAAACAACTTGGAGTGAAAAGGGTCGCGCCAAGTCACTGCACCGGCGATCTGGCAATTCGCATGTTCGCGGCAGCCTTTGGCGCTGGTTTCATCGCAGTCGGCGCCGGCGCAAGGATCGGCATGTGGCTGCCCGGAGGTTGGCAGCCGCGCCTCACGTCGATGTTCGATTGCGAGTGAAGACCGCCAGCACACTCACCGCATCAGTCGAATTCATCCTGAAAACCGCCACACTCCCGTGACAGATGCTGAACACGCACAGGCCACAGGTCTACCGCATCCGCTGCCATCCACATGTTGACTAATGCATGCGTTTGCAATATAATGCAATAGCTTTCAATGGCATGATATGGCAAACTTAAGATATGGATGAATTACTGACAGCCAAGCAGGTACAAGAACAACTCAAGGTCGACCGTACGACCATTTACCGCATGCTTGACGATGGACGACTAACAGGCGTAAAAGTCGGTCATCAATGGCGGTTCTCCAGCCAGGAAGTGCAGACGATGCTGAGTGGCGGGCGGATGATGCCCGGCGATAGCACCGCAGTGCGGAATCAAGGGCCTTTCACGGTTCTTCCGCTTCACTGTATCCAGCCTGTGCAGAACGTCTTTGCTGAAATCGCCAATGTGGGCGCGGTTACAACCGCGCCTGATGGGGAACCGCTCACAAAGATCAGCAATTCATGCCGTTTCTGCGATCTCATCCTCTCCAGTGAATCCGGCCGTCAGGCCTGCGTTGCCTCGTGGCGAGAATTGAGCGCGCAGTCTGACACTCAACCCAGATTCACCACCTGCCATGCGGGTCTGCAATATGCGCGCGCGCGCATTGAGATTAATGGAGATCTGGCAGCGATGCTGATCGCTGGCCAGTTTTACACCAGCACCACAGAGCGCGAGTCTGCGCACATGCGTGTCCAGGCATTGGCTGATGCCTATGGAATCGACGTTGGATTGCTGAACGAAGCCATACAGGATATTACCGTCCTGGACGCTCGAAACCGCGAAAAGCTCAGCACATGGCTGAAAAGCGTCGCCCATACCTTTGAGGATATCGGTCATGAACGGGCGGAGCTGATGGGTCGTCTGCAGCGTATTGCCGAAATGAGTACGCTTGTGACAGCTTAGCGCTTATACAACTTGATATTTTTACATAAAGGAAGTACTTATGTCCATTACACCAGATCAAGTGCTCGATTGCAGTGGCATGGCCTGCCCCATGCCGATTCTCAAGACGAAAAAGGCGGTTGACGGATTACAGCTCGGTCAGATACTCAAGATGATCGCCACAGACCCCGGCTCAACCAGCGATATGGAAGCCTGGACGAAGAAAACAGGCCACACACTCGTCGCGTCGGAACAGGTTGAGGGCAAGTTTATTTTCTACATCAAGAAATCCAAGTAGAGCGTTCAATGCATCGCCCGCTTGATCGGAAACGCACACCATGACTGAATCAACAAGTAATCGTCTGGCAATAATTGCCTTACATGGAACACTGGATGCGGCATATCCACCGCTTATCCTTGCGACTGCAGCGGCTGCCATGGATATGCAATGCGCCATATTCTTCACGTTCTACGGACTGGAGATCATCAGGAAAGGCAAGGCCGATAAATTGCAGGTCGCGCCTATCGCAAACCCCGCCATGCCGATGCCTGTGCCCAACATCGTCGGCATGCTGCCCGGAATGACAGCGGTGGCTACCGGCATGATGAACAGTTGGATGCACAAGGCGAATGTCGCCAAGCTCAGCGAGTTACTAGAAATGGCTGTTGAGTCAGGCGTAAGAATGATTGCGTGCCAGATGTCCATGGACGTTATGGGCGTCAAGAAAGAGGACTTGATTGACGGCGTCGAAGTCAGTGGCGCCGCGACGTTTCTCGAATTCGCCAGCCAGAATGCTATCTCACTCAGCTTCTAGCGGGTGAGACTAAACAACAAATACATATCGAGGCGCACGATGGACGACAAAGTAATGATCATCATGACGAGCGGCCCGGACACACCACGCCGCTGCGCAACCCCCTTCTTTTTTGCCAGTCTCGCCGTCGCAATGGATTACGACGTGACGATGTTCTTCACGATTGACGGAACATTGCTCTTGAAAAAGGGTCTGGCAGAGACCATATTCCCCAAAACCGGCGGCAAACCGGTCAGCAGCTTCATGCAGGAAGCACTCGATGCAGGCGTCAAATTTACTGCCTGCACCGCCTCGACCGAATTGCATGATCTGCAGCCGTCCGATCTGATCGACGGCGTGAAGATGGTCGGCGGCGCATTCATGTGGCAGTTGGCTGAGGACTGCAAGACGGTTCTCAATTTCTAGGAGGAACCTATGGCGACTATTCGCGGCTGCAATCTACCCGAAGACTTGTATTACCTGATTGACAAGCATGTGTGGGCCAAACCCATCGACGGCGGTCTTTTGCGCGTGGGTATTACGGCAGTTGCCGCCAAACTCTCCGGCGGCAAACTGGCTGCAATCACAGTCAAGGCCAAGAACATCGGCCAGGAAGTGAAGCAGGGCAAGAGCCTTGCCACAGTCGAGAGCAGCAAGTTTGTCGGCCCTGTGCCGGCGCCTGTCACAGGGGTGCTGGTGCGCGCCAACGACGCGCTCGCCGCCAACCCCAACATCGCGGTCTCCGACCCCTATGGTGAGGGGTGGATCGCCGAAATCAAGCCTTCGGCCTGGGATGCGGAGAAAGACAAGCTCGCAACCGGCGCCAGCGGCGTCGCCAGTTACCAGGCGAAACTCGAAGCAGACAATATCTCATGTAGTTGAGAGCCATGGAGGCGCCCAATGACTGAGCCGACTATCTATCAACACCTGTTAGATCAGGGACTATCGCGCCGTGAGTTTCTCAAACTGTGCGGGGTGTTAGCAGGCGCCATGGGATTGCGCTGCGCTGCGCCTGTGCTGGCCAGCGGACTGCCCGCACACCTCGTGAACGACAACGCCTCTGCTGCCGAAGCGGTGGCACAGGCGCTGGAAAGCAAGCCCCGCTTGCCGGTGATCTGGCTTGAATTCCAGGACTGCGCGGGATGTAGTGAGGCGCTCACGCGCTCACAGTCTCCCACCCTCGTCGATCTCGTCCTCAACAAGATATCGATCGAGTATCACGAGACGTTGTCCGCCGCTGCCGGTTTTCAGATCGAGGAAAACAAGCAGGCGATCATGAAAAAGTACGCGGGCAAGTACGCTCTTGTCATCGAAGGGGCCATCCCTGTGGCAGACGATGGCATCTATTGCACCATCGGTGGGCGCAGTTCACTTGACTTGCTCAAGGAAGCTGCGGCAGGGGCGGCAGCGATCATTGCCACAGGCAATTGTGCGACCTTTGGGGGCCTACCCAAGGCAAACCCGAACCCCACGGGCGCGAAGGGCGTCTGGGAGATCATCACAGACAAGCCGGTAGTGAATATCCCGGGTTGTCCTGCGATTCCCGAAGTTTTCACCGGCGTCCTGGCGCATTTTCTCGTCTTCGGCGCTTTGCCAGAACTGGATCACCTAAACCGGCCCAAGACTTTCTACGCTGAGACGATCCACGATCGCTGTCTGCGCCGTCCGTTCTATGAAGCAGGCAAGTTCGCCAATACTTTTGACGATGAGGGCGCGCGCCAGGGTTGGTGTCTTTACAAACTTGGTTGCAAAGGCCCAACAACCTACAACTCATGCGCCACGATCAAATGGCAGGCCGGGCTGTCATTCCCAGTGCAATCGGGCCACCCGTGCCTGGGCTGCTCCGAGCCGAACTTCTGGGATGGCGGTGGTTTTTACCAGGGGCAATCCGCGCCTGTGATCCGCCCAGCGCTGGCTGGCGTGGGCGTCGCAGCGGTAGCGGGTGTCGTGCTTGGCGCCGGCGTCGCGGCAGCGAATCGCGCGCAAAAGCCCAGAGACGCACAGAAACCTGCGGCGGCGCAACAGAACAGCGCGGCTAAGGAGTAGGAGGACAACATGGACTGGAACGCAATTCTCGAGTTCGCGCGCGGGACATTCTTTCAGGTCGCGCTGTTGGTGTTTGTGGCTGGCATGGTCTACCGGCTCGCGCGCATCCTGCTGCTGGGCTGGAAGCCTAATCGCGTCACTGCGAAGGGCAGCCGCCTTGGCGGCGTGGGAATGTCTTTCCTCAAAGGCGCCATTATCTGGCCATTCATTCCGTGGGTGAAAAACACCGCCTCGCGCAACCCCGTCATCTACATCGCCGGCGGCATCTTCCACTTCGGGTTGTTTACTGTCATCCTGCTGGGCACGGCGCACATGCTGGTGTGGAAAAGCCTGCTGGGCTTCGGGTGGCCGACACTGCCGTTGCCCATCGTAGACTGGCTGTCGGCAATTGCGATTGCCGCCATGATCGGCCTGTTCATCAACCGGCTCATCAATCCTGTGCTCAAGTTGATCTCGGGGCCGGCGGAATGGCTGAACCTGCTCATCGTGTTCCTGCCAATGGTGACAGGGTACATCATGACGCACCACCTGTTCTTCCGCTACGAAGTGCTGTTCAGCCTGCATATGCTGGCGGTTGACGTGTTGCTCATCTGGATTCCCCTCAGCCGCATCTCGCACTTCATGTTCTATTTCTTCTCCAAAGCCATTCATGGCGCCGAGTTCGGCAAGCGAGCGGTCACACCATAAGGGGGCAGACATGAAAACTCAGGAAGCAATCAACACGTTTGTCAAGGAAACCGGCGGATGGGTGGCGGCGCAGTTGGAAGCCTGTACCCGCTGTGGAATGTGCGCGGAAGCCTGCCACTTTTACCAGGCCACTGGCAACCCCGAGTACGCGCCCGTGTGGAAATTGGAGTTGCTGCGGCGCGCTTATGAGCAACGCTTCACGATCAGCGGTAAAGCACGTTTGGCACTGGGCATCGACAAGCCGATCACGGATGCAGACCTGACGCACTGGAGCACGCTACTGTATGAGGCATGCACGCTGTGCAACAAGTGCTCAATGGTATGTCCAATGGGTATCGACATCGGCCCTTTGCTGCACAATGTGCGCTCAGCACTGTCCGAAGCCGAAGTCGTGCCGCTGGAACTCATGGCCGCAGTCAACAAGCAAGTGACCGAAGGCAGCCCGCTCGGCGTCACTGACAGCGTCTGGGACGACCGCATGGAGTGGGTGGCCGACGAGTGGGAAGTCGAACTGCCCATCGATGTCAAGGGCGCAGACATGCTCGTCGTGTTCTCTTCCATCGAGATCATGAAGTTCCCGGAAAACATCTCGGCCATTGCCAAAATACTGAACAAGGCCGGCGAGAAGTGGACATTAAGCCGCCAGGGACGCGAAGTGGTGAACTTTGGCTTCTATGAGGGCAGCGAGAAACGCACCAAGCTGTTTATGCAACGCGTGTTCGACGCCGCCAAAGCGCTGGGCGTGAAGCGCGTGCTGGTGACCGAGTGCGGTCACGCTTACGATGCGTTGCGCTGGACAGCGGCCAACATCATGGACGTGCCGGCCGGACTTGAAGTGATTCACATCGCGGGCCTTATCGGTGATTATGTCCGCAGTGGCCGCATCAAGCTTAAGCCCGGCGCCTATGACAATGACGGCACGATCACCTTCCACGATGCGTGCAAGATACAGCGACGTGGAGGTCACATCAAGGAGCCGCGTGAAGTGCTCAACATCCTGGCGCCCCACGCGTTCAAGGAAATGACCCCCAACAAGGAAGAGGCCATCTGTTGCGGCGGCGGTGGCGGCGTCATCGCGATCAAGGCAGCCGATCCGCAGCGCTACGCTGTCTTTCAGTTGAAGATCGATCAGATGAAGAAGGTCGGCGCAAAAACTGTCGCCATGACCTGTTCCAACTGCCGGCTCCAGTTCACGGACTCGGTCAAACATTTCAACGTTGACGTTAAGATCGCCGGCCTGTCTCAGATGGTCGCCGACGCTCTGGAGGATTAGGAAGGCAGCCATGGCACAAAGACTTGTCATCGACCCCATCACACGCATTGAGGGGCACCTGCGCATCGAAGCCGAGTTGGATGGGAATAGCAAGGTCGCCAAAGCCTACTCGTCCGGCACGATGGTGCGCGGAATCGAGATTATCTTAAAGGGACGCGACCCGCGCGAGGCGTGGGCATTTGCGCAACGCGCCTGTGGTGTGTGCACCACAGTCCACTCATTTGCGTCAATCCGCTCCGTGGAAGACGCTCTCGGCATCAAGATTCCCAAGGCGGCTAATCTGCTGCGCAACCTGATGATCGCCCAGCAGTACGCGCACGACCACGTCATGCACTTCTATCACTTGCACGCGTTGGACTGGGTGGATGTCGTTGCGTCGTTAAAGGCCAACCCCGCCGAGACCTCGCGCATTCAACAGAGCATCTCATCATGGCGCAATTCGTCGCCGGCCTATTTCGCCGACGTGCAGAAAAAGGTGCAGTCCATCGTGGACAGCGGCCAACTCTCCGTATTCGCCAACGCTTACTGGGGCCACCCCGCATACAAGCTGCCGCCGGAGATCAACCTGCTCGCGGTGGCGCACTACCTGGAAGCACTGGACTGGCAAAAGGACGCCGTCAAGATTCACACGATCCTGGGCGGCAAGAACCCGCACCCCAACTTTGTGGTTGGCGGCGTGCCTATGCCCATCGACTTGAACAGCGACACCGCGCTTAACGCCGAGCGCCTTTCGATCATCAGCGATTCGATTGATCGCATCACCGAGTTCGTGGATCAGGTGTATCTGCCCGACCTGCTGGCCATCGCGCCCTACTACCTGGACTATGCGGCGATCGGCGAAGGGCTGGGCAACTTCCTCACCTGGGGCGAACTGCCTGGTGAAGACAATAGCGACACCTCCAAGTATGTTGTGCCGCGCGCGCTGATCCTGAACCGAGACCTGGCCAACGTGACTGTGCCAGACCCGCGCGACTTCGACCGCATGAAGGAGTACATTTCCCACTCCTGGTACAAATACGGCGCCGGCGAGACCGCCGGGCTGCACCCCTGGCAAGGCGAGACGACCTTCAATTACACCGGGCCGAAGCCTCCCTTCCAGCAGCTTGAAGTTGAGCAGAAATACTCCTGGTTAAAAGCCCCGCGCTGGAACGATGTGCCGGTTGAGGTGGGTCCGCTGGCGCGCGTGCTGGCAATGTATGCTGGAGGACACCAGCAAACCAAAGACCTGGTCGATATGGTGCTCAAAAAACTGGGCGCGCCGATCACGGCTGTCTTCTCGACACTGGGCCGGACAGCTGCGCGCGCTATCGAGACCAAGGTTTTCGCGGACACGTTGCGCGCGACCTACAATGATCTGATCACGGAGATCAAGGCGGGTAATACCAGGACGTTCAACAGCGATAAATGGGAACCGTTGACCTGGCCGGCCAGGGCACAAGGGTTTGGCTTCATGGAGGCGCCGCGCGGGGCGCTCGGCCACTGGATTGTCATTCAAAATGGCAAGATTGAGAACTATCAGATGGTGGTTCCAACTACCTGGAATGGCTCGCCGCGCGACCATAAGGGTCAGGCGGGAGCATATGAGGCCGCACTGGTGGGCACGCCGCTGGCTAAACCCGAATGGCCGCTCGAAATTCTGCGCACGATTCACTCGTTCGACCCGTGCATGGCGTGCGCCATCCACATGGTGGACGCGCAGGGACAGGATCTCGGTGAAGTCGGCATTGGCCTAAACGTTTGTGTGAGTTGAGTGGTATGCGCCGCGCTTGCGGTTCTGCGGGATAGCCTGGGGAACGCGGGCGCGCCGCTACGTGAGAATTAATGGAACAGCAAGAGCGCAAAGTCGTCCTGGGGCTGGGTAATATCCTCAACCGTGACGAGGGTATGGGTGTGCATGCCGTTAAGGCACTGGAGGCGCAGATTGGCGATCTGGCCGGCGTCGAGTGGGTGGATGGCGGCGTGCTGGGCATGAATTTACTGATGCTTATCGAAGAATGCAGCCACCTGCTCGTGCTGGATGCCGCCGACGCGCGCCAGCCTCCGGGGACGCTCATTCAGTTGCGCCGCGAGCAAATCCCGCTCTACGCCGGGATCAAGATGTCGCAGCACCAGGTCACGTTCCAGGAAGTACTCGGCCTCGCCAACATCCGTGGAAAACTACCCCCGCACCTTCATCTGATCGGCATCCAACCGGCCGACCTGTCGATTGGGTTGGGCCTAAGTCCCGAAGTGGCAGCGATCCTGCCCGAAATGAACGAACAAGCCCTCATGATCCTGAATCAATGGGGACTGCTTACGCACAAATGATGTCTGGAGATATGAAATGAGAACGATTCGTCTGCTCGATCTGGATACCGTGCCCGCGCTGCGCTCTCAGACGGTTTACCATGCCGTAGCCTATGCTATGACTTCCCAGACACCCGACACGATTATTCTGGTCAGTCCTGCCGAACCCTACGTGTGTATCGGCTACCACCAGGAACTCGACAAGGAAGTGGACATAGCGTACTGCCAGGCGCATGGGTTGCCTGTATTCCGACGCGAGGTCGGCGGCGGCGCGGTATATCTTGATTACGGCCAGATCTTCAGCCAGTGGGTTTTTCAGCCGGGTCAACTGCCCGCCTCGATCGATGAACGGTTCCGTATTTATGTCAACCCATTGGTGGATACCTACCAGGCGCTGGGTGTGAATGCCACGCACCGGCCGATTAACGACATACACGTCAACGGCAAGAAGATCGGTGGAACAGGCGCGGCCCAGATTGGCAACGCCGAAGTTGTCGTCGGCAGCCTGATGATGACCTTCGACAAGGCGACCATGTCACGCGTTCTGAAAGTCTCCTCGGAGAAAATGCGCGACAAGGTCTTCGAAAGTCTGGAACAGTACATGACCACGCTCAGCGAGCAGCTAAACCCGCTGCCGGCACGCCAGGTTGTCAAGGACCTTTATATCCAGAAGTGCGCTGCTACGCTGAACGCGGAAATCGTTCCTGGTGCGTGGACGGCGGAAGAAGAGGCCATGGCGGTTGAGTTGGACGCGCGTTTCACCTCAGATGAATGGCTGAACCAGCGTGGTGGGTTGCGCCAGCAGGGTGTCAAGATTCACCAGGACGTACAGGTGGTGGAGAGGGCGCTCAAGGCGCCGGGGGGTCTGATTCGCGTCACCGCTCGCCTGCGTGAGGGACGTATTGACGATATATCTCTCTCCGGCGATTTTACCCTGCTGCCTGTGTTTGCGGTTGCGGCGTTGGAGCAATCCGTGAGAGGGCTGACCGCAACACAAGATCAGCTGGTGGCGCGCATTGGCGAAGCCTATAGATCAATCGGCATCCAATCTCCTGGCGTCACACCGGAAGACTTCGCGAAAGTAATTGCGTCAGTGGCGACAAACTAAGCAAAATGGGCAGAGCGCGTGGTGAAGAATCACAACGCCCCTGCCCATAAGTGCGATCTCAGCGTCAATTGAACGCTGACGACGTTCAAGCACGAACTACTCCCGCAGCGCTGTAGCAACACGATCCAATCGCGCTTGTGCGTCATTTGCAATGTCGGCAAATGCAGGGTCGGACAGGAGGGTTGACATGATCAGTGGATTGAGCAGTCTCTCCATCGATTCTCCATATGGTCGCCATATAAAGAAGTCACAACTATGGAGGTTGATGAAATGTTCAAACGATCACTAATTCTTTTCTCTTTGTCAGTTGCAATGCTCTTCGGAGCGCTGGCCATGCCGGCACAAGCCCAGACGCCGACACAAGGACTTTTACCGGATGTCACGCAGGCGCCCGTCAACACACTCGAATGCCCGATCTGTGAAGTTAACATGAGCACATATCGTGGCCCATTGGCGCCGATTGAGGTGCAAGGCTTGCTGAAAGCACTGAACGACGAATATCATGCCTGGGCAGTGTATAACCAGGTCATTGTTGAGTTCGGATCGGTTCGACCTTTCACCAATGTCAAATCATCAGAAGCCAAGCATATTAGTGCATTGGTCACCTTGTTCAAACGCTACGGACTGTCAGTGCCAGCCAATCCCTGGTTGGATACGACGCTCGACCTGGCATCTGTGCGGCAAGCCTGCGCGTTAGGCGTAGACGCAGAGATCGCCAATATCTCTCTGTATGACAACTTGTTTACCACTACTACCCGTAGCGATATCCTGACTGTATACCGATCACTGCGCACCGCCTCTCAGACGCAGCACCTGACCGCGTTCATGCGCTGTGCGTGATATTCCGTTTCGGTGACTTTTCAAGCGTTCTTTAGCCGCTCCAGGCCTGATCGTCAGTGCATGGAGCGGCATTTTTTTGCAATGGCTTCGTCACAGTCGGTTCTGGCGCCAATATCCGTGTGCTGTTGATCGAAGGTTTGCCACGGCGTCTCAGGTTGGTCTCAATGCGAATGTATGCGTTTCGTCCGCATCTCCATCACTTCTCCACAACTGCACGCTATAACCATGTTCATCTGATCGGAGCAACTCTGACAGAGAAAACAAAGGATAGAGATAGGAGCAATAGCATGAATAGCAAATGGTTCAAACTCAGTGGATTGATCGCGGCAGTAGCAATCACCGGCGGGATCGTCGTCAGCAATAGCGCGTTCGCACAGGCGCCGACGCCAACGCAGACACCGGCATATGGACGCGGGATGATGGCGCAAGGCACAGGGATGCAAGGCGCCGGAATGATGGGTGGACAGACCACCTCAATGATCGCAACGGCTGCCAAGACGCTCGACATGACGCAGGCTGATCTGGTTGCGGCTCTAAACGGCGGCAAGACGGTTGCGGATGTGGCGAAGGACAAGAGCGTATCGCTCGACACCATCGTGGATGCATTTGTCGCGACACGCGTGGAGTGGCTGAAGACAGCAGTCAGCTCCGGCCGGCTTACCCAGGCACAGGCGGATGCCAACCTGGCAATCATGAAGGCCAACATCACTTCGCAACTCAATGAAAAGTGGAGCCCGCGCGGTAATGGCGCCGGCGCCCCTGGCGCGAGCTTCGTCGACAGCGACGGCGATGGCGTATGCGACAACATGGGAACAGCGGCGCAAGGTAGCGCAGCGCAAGGTAGCGGCGCCGGCCAGATGGGTGGCGGGCGCGGCGCGATGCGAAGCAACGCCGCGATGCGAAGCCAGATGGGCGGCGGGATGCGCGGAAATCGCTAAGATCACCCCCGTATCTGCATGGCATATACCGGCTACCTGTTCATCAGGTAGCCGGTTTTTTGTTTCAGCTTAACAAGCAACTTCCACATCTTCTCCACAACCGGTCGCTATAGTGTTCTCAACTGAATCACTCTCACACCTGGAGACGCCACGATGAATATACAACCTGTTCTCAAACGGTATTCTTTTGACTTCAAAGACCGCACCCCGGCGGCAGATCGACGGCGGCGCATGGTCTGGACACAGCGGTCGCGCCATATCGTCCAGCTCGCGTTCGCGATCTTCATTATCGCCGGGAGCATCGCACATTACATGGCGGCTGAAGACGGCTCGACAGCGTCGATCGACGCGCTGTGCCCGTTCGGCGGCGTCGCGACGCTATGGACGTTCCTGTCCAGTCAGGGCGCGACAATCCCCAAGACCCACCTGTCTAACATCATCCTGCTCATCGGGCTGGTCGCTGGCACGCTGATCGCTGGCGGCGCGTTCTGCGGCTGGGTATGCCCGTTCGGGGCAGTGCAGGATCTTCTCAATGGTATCCGCCGCCGGCTGCACATCAAGCCGGTCGAGTTGCCCACGAAGCTCGACGCCATCCTGCGCTATGGGCGCTTCATCACGCTCGCGATCATCCTGTATCAGACGATTTCATCGGTCAAGTTGTGGTTCGCCGATGTCGATCCCTACCGCACGCTGTTCGGGTTGGGCTGGCTATTCGAATTCAACCTGGCGACCAGTTGGCCGGCCTACCTGATTACCGTCTCAGTGCTGGCAGCCTCGTTCTTCGTCGAGCGCGCATGGTGTCGCTACCTGTGTCCGCTGGGCGGCGTCATCAGCGTGTTGAGCAACTTCAGCCTGCTGCGCATCCGGCGCGAAGAGAGTTCCTGCAAGAGCTGCGCCATCTGCACGCGCCCGTGCCCTGTGAAGCTCAATGTGCATGACGCGAAGATCGTCAGCAGTAACTGCATCGGCTGTCTGCAATGCGTGGACAGTTGCCCGCGCCACGGGGCGCTCGAAGTCAAACTGGCCCCGGCTTGGCTGCCCTTCAAATCACACCAGTTGGAGAAATAACCCAACACCCACAGGAGACCTATCATGAGAGTCAACCCATTCTTTATCCCCATTCTTTTCATCGTCGCGCTGCTTGGAACGGTGTTCGCCGCCCAGAGCGCAGGCGCATGGTCGACGAGCGGGCGCACCGAAGTCAACGCGAACCAACTGACGCCCGCCGACATCAAAGGCTGGATGACGATTCAGCAGGTGATCGATGGCATCGGCATCCCCCAGGCGGAACTGTACACGCTCATCGGCATCAGTAGCGACATCTCGGCCAGCACAGCGCTCAAAGATCTGGAGAGCATCGCCCCTGGCTTCGAGCTTACAGGGCTGCGCGACAAGTTGACGGCGCGCGCCGGGTCCTCCGCAATCACTGCACCCAGTGCAGCTCTCGCGACGCCCACACCCGCGCCGATCGTCGCAACTCTTGCGGTTGCCGCCACACCTATGCCAGCCATCGCCGCGACACCGCATGCAACACCCACCCCGCTGCCTGCGGGAACGGTGCTCACGGGGAGCGATGTCAAAGGTCGTATGACGCTGCGCGAGGTGAGCGACCAGTGCGCGGTGCCGCTCGCTGCGCTCCTGCAGGCGCTGCACCTGCCGGCCGACACCGACCCTGCTGTCGCGATCAAAGACCTTGTCGCTCAGGGCAAGCTGGCTGAAGTGGCGACTGTGCAGCAAGCCGTGACCGCACTACAATCGAAGTAACATGGCAGCGCGGATATTGATTGCGGACGACGATGCGCAGATCGTGCGACTGGTGAGGTCGTATCTGGAGCAGGCCGGCTACGGGGTTCTGACGGCGGCGGATGGGGACCAGGCATTGCACATCATTCGCCGTGACCGCCCCGACCTGGTCGTGCTCGATGTGATGATGCCAGGCCACGATGGGTTCGAACTGACCCGCCTGCTGCGCGCCGACGAATCGCTCGCAACGATCCCGATCCTGATGCTCACGGCTCGCGTGGAGGACGCCGACAAACTCAGCGGTTTGAATAACGGCGCAGACGACTACCTTACTAAACCGTTCAACCCGCTTGAGGTGGTGGCGCGGGTTCGGGCGCTATTGCGGCGCGCCGGCGGGACGTTGCAGCCGTCGCCACTGCTGCATGTGCGTGGGCTGACGCTCGATATGCAGGGACACTCCGCCAGTGTGAACGACCGACAGATCGAATTGACGCCGACTGAGTACGAGTTGTTGCGCGCGCTGATGCAGAACACTAACCGCGCCTTCACGCGCACCGAACTGATCAACACCGCGTTCGGCTATATGTACGAGGGTTTCGACCGCACCATCGACTCGCACATCAAGAACCTGCGCAAGAAGATCGAACCAGACCCGGCCGCGCCGACCTACATCGAGACGGTATTCGGCGTCGGGTATCGCATGCGGGAATAGCAGGAATAAATGATCCAAAAGGACGCCAAACCGTGAACAAGCTGTGGGTTCGTCTGACCGTGGCATTCGTCGCGATCACGCTATTGAGCATCGCGCTCGTTGCACTGCTCGCAACGACTGCCGCAACCGATCAATTCACAACTTACCTCACTGGTCAACAGGCTATGAACCAGGCGGCGCTGGCCGACGATCTGGCCGCGTACTATCGGCAGAACGGCAGTTGGGGCGGCGTCGACGCCGTTATTGCCACCAGCGACACCGCTGGCATGGGGCGAGGGCGCGGGGCGATGAACGGAATGGGCGCGGCTATGCGCGGCGCGACAGCCGTGACGCTGGCAAACGCCGCAGGCACGGTGGTCTACGGCGACGGCGCCGGGCAGTTGCTGCCTGCGGTTGACCGCGCCCAGGCGCAGATCATTGCTGTGAATGGCGCCACAGTCGGTTATCTGCTCGTCATTTCCCCCGGTCGCCTGATCTTTAACCAGGCACAGCAGGCGTTCGTTGATCAGTTGCAACGCAATGTCATTCTGGCGGCGCTTGGCGCGACGGCAATTGCAATTGCGCTGGGTCTGGTCATCAGCCGGGCGCTCGCGACGCCGCTGGCCGATTTGTCGCGCGCGGCGCGCGCGTTTGGCCGTCGCGACTGGTCGGCGCGCGCTAACCCTACTGGCACGACCGAAACCGCAGACGTGGCTCAAGCGTTGAATCAGATGGCTGAGTCGTTGCAGAAGGCCGAGCGCAACCGCCGCGACATGGTCGCTGACATCGCGCACGAACTGCGCACACCGGTGACGGTGATCCAGGGAAATCTGCGCGCAATGCTTGACGGCGTGTACCCGCTGGAAATAGCCGAGGTGGCGACGCTGTACGATGAGACGCTGTTGCTGAACCGCCTGATCGACGACCTGCGTGAACTGGCGCTGGCCGAGGCGGGCCAACTTCATATGAACGCGCGCCCATCAGACGCAGTCGCCCTGCTACACGTTGCGGCGGAGCGATTCTCCCCAATTGCTGACGCACAAGGTGTACGTATTACCGTTCAAGCAACCGATGGGCTTGCACAGGTGCAGGCTGACCCTGACCGGCTGGGACAGGTGTTGCGCATCCTGCTGGTTAACGCACTGCGCTATACCCCGGCTGGCCAGAGCGTGACGCTCGCGGCAGTGTCCGGTCCCGCCGGTATGTTGCGGCTCAGCGTGACAGATACCGGCGCCGGCATCGCGCCTGAAGATCTTCCCTACATCTTCGACCGCTTTTACCGCGGCGACAAATCGCGCGCGCGGATCAGCGGTGGCACGGGACTGGGTCTGGCCATCGCCCGAAGTCTGGTGGAAGCGATGGGCGGGCAGATAGGCGTCGACAGCACACCCGGCCAAGGCAGCAGGTTCTGGTTCACGCTGCCGGCACCCAAATGACGCACCACCTATATCATCGCATTGTGAGCGGGAGATACACATGGCTGGCGACTAATACTGCGGTGAAGTCCTGATGCAGTCTATGCCGGTTGTGCAGTCCCGTTCAGGAATTACGCCGGCAAGCGGGATACTCCGGATAGGTGGGCTGAATCGAAGAGCGCCGCGAGAAGTACAGCCTCAGCATCAATCATCTGCCAACACCGTTGGGTTACAGTTACCAAGGGTAACGGTAGTGCATGCACAAGGTACGGTAGTATATTTGTGCTGTTGTAATGTGATTTCAGAGAGTGTGCCAACATGACCAAGGGATCAGACAGTCCGTTGAAAACGGTTTCATACAAGGCCAATCCGTATACCTTCTATGCCCAACTGCGGGAAGAAGCGCCTGCTCAGAAGACCATGCTGCCAAACGGCGTGGAGGTGTATCTCGTCACCCGCTATCAGGACGTGCAGGCGGGACTGAAAGATGCGCGGCTCGTCAAGGATATTCACAACGCGCGCCAACCAGGTATCCTCGAAAAGCTCGGCATCGACCTGGGCATCAGCAACATGCTGCGCGCCGATCCGCCGGAGCACACCCGCCTGCGAAGCCTGGCGAACGAGGCGTTCAAACCCGTCTACATCAACCAGATGCGCGGGCATATCCAGGACATCGCGAATCAACTGCTCGACGCGGTGCAGGCCGCGGGCAGGATGGACCTTATTGCCGACTTCGCGTTTCCACTGCCGATTACGGTCATCAGCGAGATGATCGGGGTGCCTGCTGGCGACCATCAGAAATTCCGCGAGTGGTCGAGTGACCTGATTGCCTCCGGCGCGTTGAGCAGTGAGAATTTCCATCTCGGCCCCGGTCTCCTGCAATTGGGCAACTACGTCCGCCAATTGATCGCCGATCACCGCAGGCATCCGAGGGAGGACCTGGTCAGCCAGCTCATCGCCGCGGAGCAGGATGGCGATCGACTGAGCGACCGCGAACTGCTCAGCACCGTCATTCTGTTGTTAATCGCGGGGCACGAGACGACAGTGAACCTGATCGGCAACGGCATGCTGGCGCTGCTGCAGGCGCCCGATCAGCTCGCCCAGCTTCAGAACAACCCAACGCTGATCAAACCTGCGGTTGAGGAAATTCTGCGCTTCGTGAACCCGGTGCAGATCGTAAACCGCTATGCGTCAGAGGATATCGAGATCGCCGGACAGAAAATACCACGCGGGAGTCACCTGCAACTGGTGCTGGCCGCGGCGAACCATGACCCGGCCTACGTTCCTGACCCGGACAAGCTCAACATCACGCATGGCGAGGCGCGGCATGTGGCGTTCAGCCAGGGGATTCACTACTGCCTGGGGGCGCCGCTGGCCCGCCTGGAGGGCGAGATCGCATTTGCCACGCTGCTTCGCAGGTTGCCTGGCATTCACCTGGCAGTGGCGCCCGAGCAGGTAGAGTGGCGCCCGGCATTTGAGTTGCGCGGACTGAAGGCGCTGCCGGTCGCATTTTGAGGAGGGACCCGTGAAGGAAATTCTTGAACTGTTGCTGCCGCGCAGCGCGGACAACACCATTCGCGGCTGGAAACTACCGCTTTACATCCTGATCGTGGTGGCCGTCATCGGCGCCGTGCGCAGTTTCATCCACATTCTGTCGCCCGACGGTGGCGCGGGCAGCATCGCGGGGATGGACCTGACCGTGAGCGGCGCGGGTGAGGTCGTCTTCGCATTCGCACTGTGGGGCAGCGAGCAACTGATCTACGTCATCCTGCAGTGGATCGTGATCGGGCGCTACCGGTCGCTTGTGCCATTGATGTGGATCGTGCAGTTTCTGGAGACGCTCGGGCGCGTGATGGTCGGGCAGATCAAACCCGTCACCTTTGCGCACACCCCGCCCGGCGCGATCCAGAACGATCTGTATCTCGTGCTGGCCATCGTCATGGTCTTTGTATCGTTGTGGAGCGGGATGCGCGCGAAGCGCAACGTAGAGGCCGTTGGGTGAACCATGTCACCCAGCGGTCACTCGGCCTGTCTCAGAACCGCGGCAACGCGATCAAGCCGCTGTTGTGCGTCGTTCGCGATGGCAGCAAATGCGGGATCGGCGAACAGGGTTGACATGATCATCGGGTTGAGGAGGCCGACCTCCGATTCTCCAGGCCCGGTCTCATACACCACTACATTGCATGGCAGCAGCAGTCCGACATCGAGATCGGTGGACAGTGCGCGATGCGCCAGCGGTGGGTTGCACGCGCCGAGGATGACATAGCGCTGGAAGTCCACGCCCAGCTTCTGCTTGAGCGTTTCCTTTACGTCGATCTCGGTCAACACGCCAAAGCCCTCCACTTTGAGTGCCGCCTTGGTGCTTGCCACGGCGACTTCATATGGTTGCTTTAGATGCACGTGTGTGCCCAGTTGAGTTGTGGTTTGTGTGGTCATTTAGCTCCAGGTCTTACGAACTCGATCCGATTCTTAGTTCAGGTACGGTTTGATTTTGGCCATCAGGCGCTCTTTTGGCATCATACCAACAAGTCGTTCCACCGGTTTGCCATCCTTGAACAGGATCAACGTAGGGATACTCATGACGCCATATTTCATCGCAGTCTGGCCATTCACGTCTACATCCAGCTTACCCACGCTGACTTTACCGTCGTTTTCCTGTGCAATCTGCTCGACGATCGGCGCAATCATGCGGCACGGCCCGCACCACGTGGCCCAGAAATCCACTAGCATCACGCCCTTTGCATCGTCAATGGTGCTCTTGGTGGAAGTTAATGCCGCATTCGGCCTGTTTTAGCCTGGTAAACGCGTCTTTGATCTCGATGCTGCCCATAACTCAAATCCTGTTTCAGGCGCCCGATGAGACATTCGCAAGATTGAGGCGCGCCAATTCATCGTGGACACTACCATTCGTTACGATTACAAGCACATCCCCGGCTTTCAGACGAGTATCCCCACGTGGGACCAGTATCTGACCGCCGCGGCGGACACTGGCGATGATGGCTTCCTTTGGCCAGGGCACTTCACTGACAAGCTTATCCGCACAGGCCGAACCGGGTTCGACCACAAGGTCGATGACGCTAGCACCGCTGAAGGCAACTAGGCGAATCTGCTGCGCACGATGGCGCACTTCGCTGCGCCTTGTAATGGCGATATCGTATGCGCGCACAAGGTCAGATCGCCGCAGTATCCCGATAAGGTGGTTCGGATCATCACGCGAAACGACGGGCAGGCGCCCGATATCACGCGGGCTCATTCGCCCCAGAGCAGCGCCAATTGACTCGTCCGGTGTTGCGACAAGCAGTTCACGTGTACAGATGTCGCCGACTGTAAGTTCGCCGTTTCGAGGATGATCTCCGTTCTGGGCGCGTTCAATGTCCGCCAAGGTCAGAATGCCGACCAGCCGGCCACGATCATCGACTACCGGCACTCCGTGATGGCGTGTTACCGAGAGCCATGCCATTGCACTTTCAATTGACTGTGACGCAAGCAGCACCTCTGAGTCCTGCTGCATCACTTCTGCAACAGTGATGCCCTCCAGAAGATCGACGTCGCGCCCGCGTTGCAGCCTGACGCCCTTTCGCGCCAGAGCCAGCGTATAGACCGAATCGCGCTGCAGGCGCTGTGAGATGAACATGCTGACCACAACCGCGAACATCACTGGCAGAATAATGCGGTAATCGTTTGTCATCTCGAAAAGCAGGATGATGGCGGTTAACGGTGTGTGAACCGACCCGGCAAGCACCGCTGCCATGCCCACCAGAGCAAATGCGGCCGGCGCAATATGCATTTGCGGGAATAGAACAGCAATAACCTGCCCGAGTCCCTCACCTACCATAGCGCCGATGAATAATGAGGGTGCAAAAACACCACCCGGAAAACCCGCGCCAATGCTGATCGGCGTCAGGATTAACTTGCCGATTAGGAGCAGCAATACAAGGCCAAAGGCCAGGGACTGACCATTGAGCACACTGCCAATCGTGTCGTAGCCCACGCCAAACAATTGTGGCAGGAAGATACCCACGATTCCAACGGCTAAACCCGCTATCACTGGCTTAAGCCAGGCCGGGATGTGCAGGACATGGAACATGCGTTGCGAGCCGTCCAACAGGCGGATATATGCAGCAGCAATGGGGCCGGCGATCAGTCCAAGGACTAAATAGAAGGGCAACTCGGACACACCCTGAAAAGTGTACGCTGGAATAGGGAAGGCTGGCTGCTGGCCCGAAACCGCTTGTGTGAACACGGCTGAAATGACGGCTGCCAGCGTCACTACACCAAGTGAGCTGGCACTGAGTTCGCCTAAAATCACCTCAATAGCGAAAAACACCCCCGCGATTGGCGCATTGAACGCAGCAGCGATACCGCCAGCGGCGCCGGCTGCCACCAGTGCGCGCACCCGCTCATCGGACAGGCGGAACACCTGGCCGAACATGGAACCCAGGTTCGCACCGATTTGGACCGATGGGTCTTCTGGTCCCACTGAGGCGCCTGCACCGATAGAAATGGCTGCCGCCAGCGCCTTGGCCGGGACGCTCCTGTATCGTAAACGACCGCCTGCAAGTGCCATTGCCTCCATGATGCCAGCCACGCCATGGTGCCGCTCTTCACCAACAAAGAAGTGGAGCAGCAGACCAACTATGACCCCGCCCAGGACCGGGACAAGAAAAACCGTCCATGGGCCAAGTTGCTCCAGGAAAGTGCCAATGTTGTCAAACGCTATCAGGTGCGCCAAATCAATAAGGCGCTTAAAAAGCCACACCCCGGCGCCGCTCGCGAGTCCAACCAGAACAGCCGCGCCACCGAGAACCGTTGACTCCGAGGGTTGTATGCGGTCTAACCAGCGTGCAGCACTATTAAAGTGGGTACTTTTCGTACGTGTCTCCAGGTTTAAAAATGACGAATACCCGCACTGATCATCACGAGGATCGAGAATCAGGCAAACGCCACCATCATTATATGAACATCCGAGGAATCAAAAGGCGCTGTGTCACATTGTCTTGCGCGGTATTACTTATGCTGGATATGCTCATTTACAGGAACAGATCGCCAGGCGTCTGAATCGAACGGTCGCGTTGTTGTTGATGGTAATACCAACAACCCAGTTGGATGCATTCGTTCTACCAACCTTTACACCCACTTCAATTCCGACATCCACCCCGACCCCCGGAGCGACTGCGACAGCCACCCCAATGCCCACCCCGACCCTAATGCCCAGCCGGACCGTAACGCCGATACCAAGCCCACTTCCAACCGATGTGCCGACGCCGACAGTGACATCGACAGCGACGCCAACCCTGACACCGACACCCAGACCCGTTGTCGGCTACATTGGGAATACGGGCGGCAAGGGTGTTTTCATCCACGCAAGCCCGGATGGCCCGTCCTTTACCGCTTGGCATGATGGCACTCGGGCAGTCATTATTGGACAGGAAACAACCTTAAATAGCCGTAACTGGTTGCGACTTCGCGACGACCGTGGAATTGAGGGATGGGTGGGCTCCGAGTACTTTATTCTTGCGCCGTAATCGGTGTGCCAAATCGCTGCGTAATGTGAAGGGCAAAATCATCCCTTCCTATGTTCTGGCGCTGAGTTTACAATATCTGTAGTCAGGCATTAACATAATTGATCTGCAGATCCCTTCATTTGAATCAGCGCCGCCGTCCGAAAACCACCTTTACTTTTTGCCCAGTTTTGCGCGCTCCTGTTTATTGCTTACACCCGTTTAGATGCAGAAGGCGTGAGAAAGTGACAGAGTCAGCCTGGATATCGAAGGTAACCGTCGTTACCTCAGGACAATCGGCGCGAACACGTTAAAAACCGGCGCCTTGGTTGAGACAATCCCGCGCATCACGATGTTGTCGATCATTACCCCACACGTGTGACCGGGACGCACATCGCTGCACAAACCAAGCTGATCCTGTGTATAGTCTGGTCGCAGTTGCACGGTAGTTCCCTGCATCCCAGGCAGTTTCATCGACACATGCTTCCAGCCCGCAGAATCGCCCGACCAGACAGACATATCCTGAAAATATGCGGCGTTGCTTGACCGCGGTGTGTGCTTGGGAAAATGGAAGAAGTCGCCAGTGGTGATCCGCTCCGCAAACGCTTCTGCGAGCACGGCGCGAGCAAAGTGCCCCGACGTGAAATCGGTGATGCGCAAAGTTGCGCCGTCGTAGGCAAGCACATTAAAAGCCGGTTCATCCTCAAGGTCGTAGCATATGTCAAAGTCCAACGTCACATAGTCCACGTTGGCGGGAATGACGATATTCGGCGAGGACACCCGTTCCCAGCGCGCATTCTGGCCTGAGAGCCCGTCGTTCGCTTCAGCATGGAACAGCCCATTCGTTGCGCTCCCGCAAAACGAATTATTAGTCGTCCATGGAACGGTGTTAATGCCCCCTTGATGGATCGTTCCCCAACCTGCTGGCAGCGCGCCTGGCGAAACACCATTGAAATTTTCCGCAAAGAGAGTGGTTGAAACAGGAGTGCCAGTTGTCTGCGAGTATACAAGCGTAATTGAGCCCTGTGTGCTGGTGATGGTCATCTTCAGACCGGTCGTAGTTCCCGGCACGAAGTTTGGGGCGAAGTTCAGCACGAAGGGTGTAACACTCGCGGCGGATCCGCCTGCGGGGATCGTGGGATAAGTTGAGCTGCCCTGAACAACCGTCACACCCGGGGTGTCTGAAGAAAGAAGCGCGTTGATGCCGCTTACACTGGCTGCGTTCAGCGTGTTTGTGACATAGTTTTCCAATGGAATGGTCAAAGTCACCCGTTCAGTCTGGTCGATGTTGCCGTTCCCGCCCGAATCAACCAGCGTGACTTTGCCCAGTCGTAGCGAAGGCATCACGGTTGTCGCTGCCAGCCGCCGGAAAAATACATCAGGAGTCGTAAAGGAAGCGTTGGGTTGGCCGTCCGTATACCCTGGCTGTGACGTTCCTCCCCAGGCGGCAAACAACTCGCCATTCAGAGCCACGATACGGTTATAGTCGCCCAGGTTCGGTTGTCCCGTGTCGTTTCCATGTCCGGCGTGGAACGGCCGCTGGGTTAACGGCGCGGGCTTGTGCCAGGTGGCGCCGCCGTCATCGGAATAGGTGTAGGTAATCTCCGTTAAGTCCCCGCTCGTTGCAATCCCTTGATCCAGGTAGAACACATACACCCGACCGGTGTTTTGATCAACCGTTACCGCGGGGAACCACTGCGCGCGATCGTTCCCCGGCCGGCTATTCAAGAACGCCGTCGCAGAAAAAGACGTCCCACCATTTGTGCTGCGCCAGAACGCGATGTCGGCGCCGTCGTGGTTTGCGTTGTCCGCCGCAACCACATAGATATTGCCCGCGCGCGCTCCGTTGGAGTTATCGACTGCGATGGCGGGAAAGTTATTCACGCGATCATTGCCCAGCACGTAGTCCATCGGGAGAAAGTCCGCAGCAGCCAGGTTGGCGCTGGTACCCCATGAGACGGCGCTATTAGTGGATCTTGCCACGACTACATTATTAGAAAATGCGGTAGTTGAACTGCTGCTCCAGGTGACGTAGGCGTTGGTGGCGCGCTTCCCGTATACCCTACGACGCCAATCGACGCATAAATGAACTGGCATCCTGTTCCGCCCGGAACATACATCACATCCGGATCCCCAAACACCTGAGGCAGCAGTGTCGTCCCTATCTGCCCATTCGACACTATAGGCAGTTGCCCGCCATCGGTGAAGGTTGCCCCGCCATCGTCAGAGTAGAAAAAGCCGGAGAGCGACACCGGGTTTAAGGCGAAACCACGCGTGTCGTTATACCCAATCACGATATGCTGGCGCGTCACATCGACCGCGATTGAGGTTTCAGCCTGACCGCCTGCCGGCCCTTCGCCACAGTCCTGGCCATTCGAGCAGTCAATCCCACTATTGGGGGCCAGGCCGGACGCGCGCAGCAAGGCCTGCTGCGCCAGACGCCCCATGGGGGATATGCCGTCAAGTGGATCAAGTCCTGTTTTGCGTAGCGCAATGCCCTTGGGCGGCGGGGCGACGGACTGCCCGCCCGTTGAAGCCAACCCTGCGAGTGCGCCGCTTGGGTTTATGGCGAACCCACATATCATCAATACGCTGAGGAACACGGCCAATACAACTCTCGAATAAGCTGTTTGTCGATCACGTCGTCTCATGATTCTAAAACTCCAAATCCATCCAATACAATTCTCTACCGGTAAAAACGTTGCTGGGGTGCGTTGTCAGGCGTCCAGGCGCAACGATCACCTGGGCTGAAGCATTCCCGAATGCTATCTTGCCCTGATTATAATGATGTCACCGAGCCACAGTCGGTCGCCGACGACACGCCCACCCGCAACCGTGACCCGTTGACCCGTCGCGGCATCATACATGCCGACATACACCCCATAGGCGCCCGGCGGCGTGCCCGGTTTGATCCACACCGCGCGTTGATCCGTGACTTCCTCACCCGCGTTCCACGTATCCGTCGGGTGAAACCCGGCGACGGGTTCGGCGTCGTTCTGCGCCACCGGGGGCGCATCGGCAGCGCCGATATGCGCGAATACCTTATACCGTCCAGCGGGTTTTGTCAGCGCGCGCCACGTGAGTTTGACCGTCACCATGTCGCCAGCCGCCTTATCGCCGCCATCGACCGCGACATCGACCAGTGAAATCGCCTGGCCAAAGATTGCCTGTTGCGCGGTCTTTGCCCCCTCCGGCGCGCGCGTCGCATATGTCGCCAGCCGGATGTTCCCCACCCACTGTTCATCGGCCTTATAGGCATGTTCGGCCAGCCACCGTTCAAACCAGCTCGACGGGTCGGACTCCTGCTCGGCGTAGTACAGGACAAAGAGCCGCGTGTATTGCGCTGCGATGGGCTTCATTTGCGCATCGACGGCGTCAGTGTTGGCTGGGCGATAGGCCAGCGGGATGGCCGGCGCGCCGGCGCGGTGGTAGTAGGTGAACACCTCCCACTGGTTTGGCGCGCTGAACAGGATGGCGTCGCCCGGGCGCGCGCCGGTTTCAATCATCCGCGCGATGCCGCGATAGTCATCGCGCGCGTAGGTCGGGTTGTAGTACAGGTTGTTCAGCGAGGGCAACATCACGTTGCCGATCACGAGAATCGCGATCGCGCCTGCGCCGATCTGCGACCCATAGCGCATCTCGTCACGGGTCGGTCGCGCGAAGAGTGGTCGACGCCGCGCGGGACTGACCGTCTCCAGCTTGTCAGAAGGTTGGCGGCTGAGCGAGGCCATCCCATCGATCAGCGTCACAATGCCGTGCGCGGCGAGGATCATCAGTGGCGCGACGCACACCAGCAGGAACTTCAAGTACGCCTCGCGATACAGCTTGAAAACGAACAGCAGGACGAACGGCAGCAGTGCCAGGATGAGCAGGGTGACTGCCGCCGAACGATCTGCCCCGCGCCGGCGCGATACGCTGAGTATGAACCCAATGATGACGAGCGCGAGAGTCACGATCAGCGCCGCCTGCGCCTGCTCCAGCGGCAGCGTGCGTCCGACGACCAGCCAGCGATAGGCATCCAGCATGGCCTGACCCAGGTCATACATCTGCGGCGCCACGCCCCACGCTGTAATCTGCCGGATCGCAATCGGCAGCCAGGGAAGATACAGCGCCAGCGCGATCACGTTGACGACGGCATAAGCCATTATGTTGCGCACCAGACTTGTCCGGTGCGTCGCCACCCAGATCAGAACGCACACGCCTTGCGCTGTCATCACGAACGGATAGGCATACTGTGTATACAACCCCGCCGCCGTTGTGATTACATATAAGATCGCAAACGCCGCTCCTCTTCTCCTCTTCTCCCGCGCAGCGTCTCCTCTTCTCCCCTGCTCAACCAAAGACCATGTTGAGATAAGCGCCAGCAGCGCCAGCATCCCATACATGCGCGCCTCCTGGCTGTAGTACACGGCAAAGGGTGAGAACGCGACGAACACGGCTGCAATCAACCCGGTGCGCGGGCGGAACAGCGCTGTTCCCACCAGGTAGGTGAAGACAATCAGCCCGGTGCCGCAGGCGACGGATAGCAGGCGCAACGCGACTTCGCTGTCGCCAACGACTGCGCGCCAAAAGTGCAGGACGAGGTAGTACAGCGGCGGGTGGATGTCGCCCGCTGCACCCTCGATGATCAGTTGGATCGACCGTTCGGCGATGCGGACGCTGTTGCCCTCGTCGTACCAGAACGACTGAGCGTCCAGTCGATACACCCGCAGCGCCAGCCCGATCAAGGCGACGATCAGAACGGCGATTGCGCGACCGGCGGGCGTAGATAGGCGCTGTTGAAGTTGACGAATCATCTTTCGCGCGAGTGTACCACTCAACATGGCATTACAATTACCTTCAATAGGGGCGCGATTGACACAGGAGAGACACACCCTCTTCAGCCGATATGACCAACGAAGCTGACACCTGCCGTAGATACGTAGTGCCGAAGCTCGCTGCCGCCGGGTGGGATGACGATCCCCATGCCATCGTGGAGCAGTATGCATTCACGGATGGGCGCATCATGGTCAGCGGCAAGAGTGTGTATCGCCGGCCGGGCAAGCTGTTCTTCACGATCTACGACTACACCGGCTCGGTCACGCGCAAGTTTGCCGACCCCCGATTCGACGGCGTCCCCGATGTCTATACGCAGGAAGAGATCGACGAATACGGCAGGACGATCAACACTACCTACACGGTGGGTGCGGAAGACTCGGCCAGTCAGCCGGACGATGCCGCCGTTGGTGAATCGCCCTATCCACCTTATACCCCTGACCCGGCTGGAGGGCAGACGGACGGGCCGCCGCGCAAATTCTATTATGACGGCGGGCGCGTGGAGATCGTGGCGCAACTGGTGTATGAACTGGACGCCGACTTCCATCAGATCAATCACTGGAGGACGTGATGACAGTACAGAACGACGATTACGACATAAACCCTTGGGGATTTACGGTTCATCGAGTTGGCGAGGTGTTTATTGATCCCAACCATCCCGGCGAAATTGCCCATGTTGTTGCGAGAGTGGATAGCGATCCATTGCCAACCGACGAGGACGCTCCTTCCTATGAGGCGCGCTGTGGGATATGGGGCTTTAGTTATGGCATGGGGTCAATCGCGATGTGTGAGTTTATCGCCAGAAGCCCCGAAGATGTCAGTCTGATGCAAACAAATAGGTGTCCCATCTGTTTTCCATCGTAATAGCTCTGCACGCCCCGGACGCCGCCAACCACAAACCAACGGCGCATATGGGCCTATTCCCCACTATGCCTTGGCCCGCCGTGATAAATGAATACCGTGTCGATGGCGTCCGGGGCGTGCAGAGCCACATTGCCATGAAGGTAACGATTCACATTGTTTTCGTAGGCAATGTGCTTGCATCACCCCTACGATGATAGGAACGGATCGGATGCAAACTCCGCCGTGCGCGTGGCGCCATTTGGGAGGATAATGAGAGGGTGGGTAATGAGTCGGTTGTTCTGTGATACCTGATGGCAGGCTTTGCAGCGATATTCAAGGAGCCAATGCAATGGACAAGAAGACCGTCAGAGAAACCACGGAGATACGCCGTCTGGCGGAAGAACGGTTGATGTCTCGCGCGCTAAAGCCGGCTTCGGACATGCCCGAGGCGGACACGCAACGGCTTCTGCACGAACTGCAAGTGCATCAGATCGAGCTGGAGATGCAGAACGAGGAACTCCAGCGGGCATGGCGAGAGGTTGACAATGGTCGGGAGAAATACACCGATCTCTTTGACTTCGCCCCGGTCGGGTATCTGTTGCTGGATCATCTCGGATACATCCTCCAGACGAACCTGACCGGCGCGCGCATGATCGGGGGCCACCGCGCCGATCTGGTTGACCGGCGGTTGAGCTTGTTCGTGGTCGAGTCCCAGCGGCTTGAGCTCAAGAACTTTATTGAGAAGGTGTTTGCCACACGCATGAGACAGGCGTGCGAACTGACGCTTTCGCATGAACACAACGGGAGTGCGCCCCTGAATGTCCATGTGGGAGGCTCTCCCTCCGCCGATGGGCAGGAATGCCGGATTGTGCTGACCGACATCACCGAGCGCGTCAACGCCCAGGAAGCGCTGCGCCAGTTGACCGCACACCTCGAACAGCGCGTAGTCGAACGCACCGCCCAACTCGTGGCCGCCAACAAGGAAATGGAGGCTTTCTCGTACTCCATCTCGCACGACTTGAAGGCCCCGCTGCGCGCGATCGACGGTTTCTCGATCATCCTGCTGGAAGATTACGCCGCCAACCTGCCTCCCGAGGCGCAGAAGTATCTCAACCGGGTGTGCGCCAACGTGGTCAAAATGCGGCAGATGGTGGACGGCTTGCTCTCACTGGCGCGCCTGGGGCGCAACGATTTCGAGCCCAAGATGCAAGCCACCACGGCAGTCGTCAGGCGCGCGCTCGAAGAGTTGAAAGCTGAAACTGCAGACAGGGAAATTGAGATCGTTGTCAACCCGTTGCCCAACTGCACTGCAGATGCCGTCCTGCTCCGGCAGGTGTTCGCCAATCTGCTGGCGAATGCGATCAAGTTCACGAGCAAGACGCCCAACGCCCGCATCGAGGTTGGCGCGACTGAAGACAAGGGGCAAGTGGTCTTTTACGTCCGCGACAACGGCGCCGGTTTTAACATGCACTATGCCGATAAGTTGTTCGGCGCTTTTCAACGGCTGCACAGCGAAGACGAATTCGCAGGCACCGGCATCGGATTGACCATTGTCCAGCGCATCATCCACCGGCATGGCGGGCGGGTGTGGGCCGAGGGAGAGGTGAACCACGGCGCGACCTTCTATTTCACTTTGGGGGATGCGAAATGAGTGCGACAAAACCTGCGCGACAGCGCAAGCATACGACCCGTCCGCCCGCGCGTGACGCGGCTGCGGATGCTGGACAAGACGCGTTAACGCCGGCGCTTGCGCCCGGAGAGGCCGAACCCGTCGCTCGCCCTGACGCCGTAGCGCTCCCGATCGTGGCGATTGGCGCCTCGGCGGGCGGGCTGGAAGCCCTGGAGCAATTTCTGCGCCACACGCCGGTGGATAGCGGCATCGCCTTCGTCGTTATACAGCACCTGGACCCGACGCAAAAGGGCATGCTGGTGGAACTGCTGCAACGCGCCACGGCCATGCCGGTGCGCCAGGTGACGGACGGCCTGCGGGTCGAGGCGAACAGCGTGTATGTCATCCCGCCGAACCGGGACATGTCCATCCTGCACGGCGTGCTGCAACTATTTGACCCGGTGATGCCGCGCGGCCTGCGCCTGCCGATAGATGCCTTCTTCCGCTCGCTGGCCGATGACGCGCAGGAGCGCGCGATCGGCGTCATCCTCTCCGGCATGGGGTCGGACGGCACGCTGGGTCTGCGCGCGATCAAGGAAAAAGCGGGCGCCGTATTTGTGCAAACGGCTGCAACGGCTGCATTTGACGGCATGCCGCGCAGCGCCATCGACGCCGGGCTGGCCGACGTGATTGCCCTGGTGGAAGAGTTGCCGGGCAAGATACTGGGGTATCTGCAACATGTGTCGCACGATCCGAATGTGATTGCGCCCGACATAGCGGAGGAGAACAAATCACAGAGCGCGCTGGACAAGGTCTATACCCTGTTGCGGTCGCAGACGGGTCACGATTTTTCCCTGTACAAAAACAGCACCATCACTCGGCGCATCGAACGGCGCATGGGGCTGCACCAGATCGACAGGATTTCCAACTACATCCGCTATCTGCAAGAGAATCACCAGGAAATCGATCTGCTCTTCAAAGAGCTGCTGATCGGTGTGACGAGCTTTTTCCGCGACACGCCGGTATGGGAGCAATTGAAGACGGTGGTCCTCCCGATGTTGCTGGCGAATCGCCCGGCCAACCAGCCGGTGCGCGCCTGGATCCCCGGCTGCTCGACTGGTGAGGAGGCCTACTCCCTGGCTATCGTTTTTAAGGAAGCGCTGGAACTGCAGCAACTGCATGCGAACGGGGCCGGCGTGGCGGCCGGCGGCACGTTACAGGTCTTTGCCACCGATCTGGATGGCGAGGCGATTGACCGCGCCCGCCGGGGCGTCTACCCGGCCAGCATCGCGGCGGACGTCTCGCCGGAGCGCCTGCGCCGCTTCTTTGTCCAGGAGGAAGGCAGCTACCGCGTGAACAAAGATATCCGTGAGATGGTGGTTTTTGCGCCGCAGAACGTGGTGATGGACCCGCCCTTCACGAAGCTCGATCTTTTGAGCTGTCGCAATCTGTTGATCTACCTCATGCCGGAACCCCAGAAGAAGCTCATTCAGTTGTTTTTCTACAGCCTGAAACCTGGCGGCGTGCTGTTGCTGGGGAGCGCGGAGACCATCGGCGCGCGCGCGGACCTGTTTGCACCACTCGACGCCGCCGCGCGATTGTATCAGCGCCTGGAACCCAGCGCGCCTGCTGAGGCGGTCACTTTTCCGATCGCGGTTCCAGACCATCTGTTGGGAACCGACCGAATAAAAACCAAGGTAAGCAGCCCAGTCACGAATCTCCAGACGCTGGCTGATCAGGTGCTGTTGCAGACCTTCGCGCCAGCGGCGGTTCTGGTCAACGAAAGCGGCGATATTCTGTATATCAGCGGTCGCACTGGCAAATATCTGGAGCCGGCTGCCGGCCAGTCCAACTGGAACATCTTTGCCATGGCGCGCGAGGGGTTGCGGGTTGATCTATACAGCGCCTTTCAGAAAGCCACGCGCCAAAAAGAGACGGTGCTATCGCGGGGGATCAAGGTGGGAACCAACGGCGGGACGCAGTTCGTCGATCTCACCATCCGGTGGCTCGCGGAACCCGAGGGACTGCGCGGAATGGTGATGGTGGTGTTTACGGATGTGGCAACGCCCCTGAGTGGAAAAACAGCGAGCGGGAAGGGTCGGGCCGGCAAGCTGGCTTCCGGCACGGCAACGTTGGAACAGGCGCTTGAGCAGGCGCGCGATCACCTGCAGGCCACGCGCGAGGAGATGCAATCCACGCAAGAGGAGCTCAAATCGGCCAATGAGGAAATGCAGAGCACCAACGAAGAATTGCAGAGCACGAATGAGGAACTGACCACGTCCAAAGAAGAGATGCAGTCGATGAACGAGGAACTGCAGACGGTCAACCACGAACTGGTGGCCAAGGTGGACGAGTTGTCGCGCTCCAACAACGACATGAAGAACCTGCTCAACAGCACGGAGATCGCCACGCTGTTCCTCGACAACGCCCTGCGCGTGCGGCGGTTTACCACCCAGACGGCGCGCATTATCAATCTGATCCCCGGCGATATCGGCCGGGCAATCACCGACATCGCCTCCGATCTGCTCTACCCCGAACTCAGCGCGGATGTGGATGCAGTCCTGCAAACGCTGATCTTTTCAGAAAAGCCGATATCGACTCGCGATGGGCGCTGGTTTAAGGTGCGCATCATGCCCTACCGCACGCTTGACAATCACATCGATGGGGTGGTGATCACCTTCTCCGATATCACGGCAGCGAAGGTGGCGGAGGTGCTGATGCGCGATACGGATGGCTATCTGCGCCAGCTGATGAATAGCATGCCGCAACTGTTCTGGGTCTGCAACCCCGACGGCGCGTGCGACAGCGTCAGCCGCCAGTGGATCGACTATACCGGCATTCCCGAGGCGGGGCTGCTTGGCTACGGCTGGATCGAGGCGCTCCACGCAGGCGACCGCGAGCGGGTCAAGGCGGAGTGGGCCATGTTGATGGCTGGCGGCGTTACGTTTGACATCGAGTTCCGCATCCGGAATAACAGCGGCGCATACCGCCAGTTTCAGGCGCATCAACTGGCGATCCGCGATATCGCAGGCAAGCAACTGAAATGGTACGGATACTGCACCGACATTGATTCCGATCCGATCCGTTCATCGTAGGGATGACAGCATTGCCCAATGTGACGCGGCCTGCACGAAATGTCATGGCAATGCTTCATCCCGGCCGCGGCGTGCACGAAACGACGTTGTGGCGCCGATGTCGCGCGGGGTAGGTGCCACATTGCAATGACATTTCGTGTCGATCACGTCCGGGGCAACCGCAAGGGATTGCCCCTACGATGATCGGATCGGAACGGATGTCGCGCGGGGTGAATCACCCATACAATATCGGTGTGGACGGACACAACCGCCATTCGATTCGTCTATCCGGTTACGATTACGCGCAACCCGGCGCGTATTTTGTCACATTGTGCACGCAGTGCACGCATCGGCGCGCCACGTTATTTGGCGATATCATTGATGATGCGATGCATTTGACCGAATACGGCGAGATCGCGCAGGCCTATTGGCAGGCCATCCCCACACATTTTCCATTCTCGAAACTGGATGCGTTTGTGATCATGCCCAACCACATCCACGGAATTCTATGGATCGTCGATCGCGGGCAATACCAGGCGGGGGATGCATCTCCGCAACCCGCCGCGCCAATAGGCACGACGCCGAATTCATTGGGTGCGATGATCCAGAATTTCAAATCGGTGACAACGCGCCACATCAACCGGGCGCGCGCGATGCCGGCCACACCCCTGTGGCAACACAATTATTACGACAACATCATCCGCAACGAACAGGCGTTGCAGCGCATCCGCGAATACATCCTTGCGAACCCGTTGCAATGGGCGCTCGACGAGGAATATCCATTGAGATCGAAAATCTGATCGACACGAGCGGGGTGAAGCATTGCCTAAGTTGACGCGGTTTGCAGGAGATGTGATGGCAATGTGGCTCGGCACATCCCGGCCGTTACCCGCCACGAACCGCCGGCGTCCACCACCCAACAATGGTGTAAACGTCATCCGGGGTGTGCCGAGTCATGTTGCCCGACGAACCGCCACATTCACCATCCAACATTCGTGTAAACGTCGTCCGGGGTGAAGCATTGCCAGATACGTCACGGTTCACATAGTTTCGATGGGCAATGCTATCACCCCTACGATGATCGGAACGGAACGGAACGGATGCGATGGTCCCCTCCGTTCATTGTAGGGATGACAGCATTGCCCAATGTGCCGCGGCCCGCACGATATTTTATGGCAATGCTTCATCCCGGCCGCGGCCTGCACGAAATGACGGTGCACGCGAACCCGTCGCCGGAAATGGCGTTGTGGCGGCGATGCCGCGCTGGGTGTGCCGAGCCACATTGCCATGACATTTCGTGTCGATGACGGCCGGGGCAACCGCAAGACGCGTAGCGGCCCCTACGATGATCGGATCGTTGCCCTTTACGCCATGCGCATTCCGCATTAACCTTAGGGCATGTCTTTGCTCGAAACCCTGACTGTTCTGCGTGCCGACGCCGAGTTCATGCGCAATGTAACCGCCTGGGAGCGCGCGCCCGCGCAGCCCGCGAAGTGCGCGCCGTTTCCGGAGCGGCTGCATCCCGCCGTGGTCGAGGCGTTGAAACGGCGCGGCATCGAGTCGCTCTACACGCACCAGGCCCATGGGATTGAAGCCGCCCTGGCGCGCCACACGCAGTGTGTGGTCGTCGTCGCCAGTGCTGCTGGCGGGAAGTCGCTGTGTTTTCACGCGCCCATCGCCCACGCGCTGATGGCCGAACCCAACGCGCGCGCGCTATGTCTCTTTCCCACCAAGGCGCTCTCGCAGGATCAGTACTCGCATCTCACCTCCCTGCTTGCCCAAACGAGCGATGCGAGTCTCCAATCTCCAATCTCTAATCTCCAATCTCTCATCTCCATTTACGACGGCGACACGCCGCAGTCCAAGCGCGCCGACATCCGCCGTGACGCGCGCGTGGTGGTCAGCAACGCCGATATGCTCCACCTCGGCATCCTGCCGCATCACACCCGCTGGGCGGCTTTTTTTAAGAATCTGCGTTACGTGGTGATTGACGAGATGCACGCCTATCGCGGCATCTTCGGCAGCCACATGGCCAACGTGATCCGGCGGCTCAAGCGATTGTGCGCGTTCTACGGGTCGGTTCCGACCTTTATTCTCGCCTCGGCCACGATCGCCAACCCGCGCGAGCACGCCGAGAAGCTGATCGAGGCGCCGGTGACGTTGATCGATGACGATGGCAGCCCGCACGGTGAACGCCATGTCCTGGTGGTGAATCCGCCGTTGGTTGATGCCGAACTGGGCATCCGGCGCAGCAGCGTGTTCGTCGCGCGCGATATCGCAGCGCGCTTTGTTCAGGATGGCGCGCAGACGATCTGCTTTGCGCGCTCGCGCCAGGACACCGAGGTGTTGCTCACCTATCTGCGCAACCTGCAAATGCCGGTGGATGTCGCGATAGCGCGCCCGGCAATCGAAGAGATTCTGCGCGGCCGCGCCAGGCGCGCCAAAGGCAAGGCAGCTGGTTCACCCATCGTCGGGTATCGCGGCGGATATCTGCCCGAGGAGCGTCGCGCGATCGAGGCCGACCTGCGCAACGGCGTCGCCCGCTGCGTCGTTGCTACGAACGCGCTCGAACTGGGCATCGATATCGGCGAACTCGACGCTTGCGTCATGCTTGGCTACCCGGGCAGCAT